>ERZ779865.1119-NODE-1119-length-20608-cov-5.665110_pt1 | contig 20608 bp, 18 predicted proteins | sample MGYA00433088_ERZ779865 | MGnify/ENA primary metagenome ERZ779865 (study PRJEB29588, sample SAMEA2151703) | human gut metagenome | biome: human gut; feature: human-associated habitat; material: faeces | place: Denmark | collected 2008/2010 ... | reverse complement strand
AGGTACCCGAAAACCTGCCGCTGAAAGGCGGTAAGGCGTTGGATACCGAGCCTACACCGTAGGACGCTCGTCATGGCTTTCCATAACCTGAGAGCCTAAGTGAATATCTTCGTACACCCCACAGATAGTGGCCATTGCCCGATGTTCGGTGATATACACTGGTTTCCCAATGGGAGAACCTGTCCATCCGGCCAGTGTTTTCATACGCTCCACGAACTGACGGCTCACCATCACCTGCAGCGACAAGGAATCTGTCAGCGTAGGAGTAAACACATTTCCTTCGATGACCGGAATCTGGAAAGCCTTGTGATAATCGGGACCTACATAATACATGTCGGCAATGTTCATGTATTCTTCTCCTGTTTCGGGATTGTACACATTGTTTCCACTGCAATGATCCGACAGGAGCTGATAGCCCCAGGTAACGGCCTTTACCTCCGGCAGTTTTTTCAGTTCCTGCACACAGCGTTCCCGTTCCACCATCTTGCTGCCCGACAGGTCGGCATACAAGGTGTTCCGGTATTCAAATCCGGGGTTGAAATTCATCAAGGTGTTATATCAGCAGGCAGACAAAGAATGTGGTCAACGCGAACTGCAAGCACAGCAGTCCCAGTTTCCACCTCCGCTTGTTTTCCGTGTAGCGGCGATAAGCGTAGGTCACCGGTATACGGGTATAAAGATACCCCGGCATCACTCCGCAAAGCAGAATCACTCCGGCCGTCACTGCCAGACAGACCCATACGGTAGACAAGGGGAAAAGTGACTCCAGACTGTGTCCGACCTGTTCTTGCAGGAAATCCTGCAAGCCGAAAATAATCAATACGGCCAGAGCCAGACTGATCAGTCCGTGCAGCAACGACTCGGAAAGAATCATCCGGTAAATGTCGCCGCTCCCGGCCCCGTAGCAACGGTAAGTGGCAATGGCCTTGGCACGGCTCACCATGGACGAAACCACCAGCAGGATATAGTTCAGTACAGCCACCAGCAACATGATAATCGCAAAACTCAGAAACACGATGTTCATGATGCGGTTGTAATCGGACGAAGTGAATATTTCGGCTACGGGGCGGAGAGTAAGATCATACTCATTTCCCGCACGCTCCATTGCCTCCGTCACATGATTCGCTTCCAGCATGCGGTCCATGCCTTCCTTCAAGTCATCCGGAGTGCTCCCTTTCCGCAAGCGGACATAGGTCTTGTAACGGTCATTTCCCAACCAGTTGTTCGTTCCATCGTAAGACACCTGCCCGATGGTCGGCAGGGCAATGAGCACATCCATCTGTGGCAGATGGGTATTCTCGGGAAAAGCCTCAAACACCCCGACCACGGTCACATGGAACTCAGGGTATTGTTTCCACGACAAGGTTTTCCCGATAATCTGTTCGCCTGCCACCTCCAGCAGTTTGGAAGAGATATACGCATTGTTGGCCTTTTCCAACCCCGTATAAGGCTCCTCGCCCATCAGCAGTTTCCGCGGGAAGACCCGGAAGAAGGTACTGTCGCAGAAATAAGCCTGCCCATCCAGTTCTTTATGGTCTTCCGTCGTCAGCGTCATCGACCCAATCCCCGTAAAACGGGTGGCCACCTCCACCGCCGGGCAATAGCGCTGCAACCCCGGTCCGATGGCACCGGGAGTCTGCGTGAACTCCTTCCAGTCGACGCCTTTCTGTTTGTAGCGTTCTTCCACCCGGTAGGTTTCTTTCAACCCCGGCAGAAAATTATCATACGACCGTTCGAAAATGACCTCCGCCAGCATGACCAGGCCGATGGCCAGTCCCACGCTCAGGCAGACAATCTTGACCACATTGGCCTCACCTTTTCGAAACAGTCCTTTCAATGCACGTTTCATAAAGCACCGTTTTTACATTTCCGCAATAGAAGCCACAATCTGGCCATCGAACAGGTTGATGACACGTCCGGCAAAACCCGCATCACGCTGGCTGTGTGTCACCATCACAATGGTGGTTCCTTCCTTATTCAGTTCGGTCAGCAATTCCATCACTTCCTGTCCGTTCTTGGAGTCCAGGTTACCGGTCGGCTCGTCGGCCAGGATAATCTTCGGTCCGGAAACCACGGCACGGGCAATGGCCACACGCTGTTGCTGACCACCGGAGAGCTGTTGCGGATAGTGCTTTGCACGGTGGCTGATGTTCATCCGCTGCATGATTTCATTCACCCGGCGTTTCCGTTCTTCAGAAGGCACCTTCAGGTACGTCAGCGGAAGTTCGATGTTCTCAAACACGTTCAACTCGTCAATCAGGTTGAAGCTCTGGAACACGAAACCGATGTTTCCCTTGCGCACGTTGGTACGGTCTTTTTCTTTCAGGTTGCCCACTTCCTTTCCGTCGAGGAAATAGCTTCCCGAAGTCGGATTGTCCAGCAGCCCCATAATATTCAATAAGGTAGACTTTCCACATCCGGAAGGTCCCATGATAGCTACAAATTCCTTGTCTCTTACCTCCAAACTTACTTTATTCAGTGCCAGTGTCTCTACTTCCGTGGTACGGAACGTTTTTGTCAGGTTTTCAATCTTAATCATAATTTTATCGTTTTATAGGATTCATATTTTCATTTTGGAATTTTATTTTCCACTAAATCCTATACAAAGTCCGTGCCAATCTTTTAAATAGCTGATTATCAACAAGCAATAAAACACCTATAAAAAACGGGTGTCTAAAAATTAGACACCCGCTGTATGATTTTTTGACAATTTTCGAGTAGAGGCCTATGCCTTGACGCATTTGATGACCACGTGTCGGTCGCCTTCCAAGGTAGTGGCAAACAGATACACGTCACCACCTTCCTTCAATTTCCATTTTTTCCGGAGTTCCGCCACCGACGCCGGGAAATTACGTACCGTCAGGTTGGCCTTGTCCACTCCTTGCAGCAACTGTTTCAGTTCCTTCTTCCCAAACCCCGACACTTCCAGCACCCGGAAACGGCGTCCCGGAAAGTCGACCAGCGCCTCCGACGTATATAAATGACTGTTCACATGCAGTTTCTGGAGGCCGAAACGCGCTCCCAACAGGCGGTAAGGTCCTGCTTTCAACAAGGCTGCCCCCGGTTCATAAAGGTAATTCCCCACTTCTTCCGCCAGCGGACAACGGGCTTCTTTCTCCTGTGCATAAGTGAAGACAAACGGTTCCGTCAAAAAGTTATTAACAGCCTGTTCACAACTTATCCACAGCTCTCCTGAGGCTTCTGAAGCCGATTTTTCCGGTTTTTGGAGTACTACGAGCAACTCTTTGCACTCGTTATTCACAGCTACTACGTGAATCTGACGGATGTATTTCAACTCTCGCAGCGAAGAAAAGATATCGAGCATGGGTGAAAGTTTCACCACCACCGTGCGTCCTTTCTCTACCAACAACGGTTCCAGTTTCTGCACATCCGGTTCACAGTCGGCAATGGCCACAGTCTTTCCTCCCTGACTGTCACGACGGGCCGGGTCCAGAAACAGGCAGTCCACCGGTTCCATCTGCTGCAGATAGTCCACGCCATCCGCCTCATGCACCGTGACTTGCGGCAAACCGAGCAACGGAAAATTATGGCGGGCCAGTTCACAAAGCACTTCCTGCCGCTCCACATAATCCACTTTCCGGAAGTTTCGTGCCAGGAAAGAACAGTCTACCCCCAGTCCGCCCGTCAAATCGACCATCGTATCGCCTTTCAGCCACGAAGCCTTGTATCGGGCCGTGATTTCCGAAGAACACTGTTCCATAGACAGGTGGGCCGGATACCGGATGCCCTCGGTCTGCGCCCAAAGGGGCACTTTCTTCTCGGCAATCTTCCAGCCGGCAATCTGCACCACAGCCGCCGCCATATCTACCTGCGGATATTTACGGGCCTGCAAGGCCAAGGTACGCACATCCTCTGTACGATGTGCACGGATAAACTGTAGCGTTTCGGGTGAAAGTTCGGCCATTCTTCTGTTCTTTAACTAATCTGTTCAAGCTGCGGTGTTTCCCTTTGTTCAGATAAAGGCATAAAAAAAGGAGTTCCGCTGAACTCCAACCTTTGTTAACCTTAAATCTAATACTATGAAAAACACGATGCAAAGGTACGGACTTTCTGAAATTATGCAAGTATTGTGTACGTTTACACATGTTTTATAACATAGATTAAGAACTTCAACCTCCGCTTTAAAAGGCATTAAGAAAAAATTTCCTTTTCTCTCCCCTTCCCTTCCGTATCCTTCATCGCCTTCCCTCGTATCCTTTCTGCGGCAAGTGTTTGTTTTCATGTTAAAAAGACATAGGTTTCACCCGTAACTCCCCCCGTATTCCAACAAAATGTTATATCTTTGTCCCAATTATAGACTTTGACGTAACATGATAACCCTGAAAGAATTCTTTTCATTCAAACAGAACCGTTTTTTCTGGCTGAACCTGATAGCCATGAGTGTGGTCGTTATCGGTGCATGCTGGGGCACCCTGCTCTGGCTTGACCACTATACACACCACGGAGAAGCCTATGTGGTACCCAATGTCAAGAACAAGTCACTGGCAGAAGCCCAACTGGCACTTCATAACCAAAAGTTAGAGGGACTGGTGGTGGATTCCAGCTATGTGAAAGGACTTCCCGACGGCATGATACTGGACCAGAACCCGGCAGGAGGAGCCCGTGTAAAGGAAGGTCGTACGATTTACTTGACCGTCACCACTTCGAAGGTGCCCTTGGTGAAGTTGCCCGACCTGATTGACAACAGTTCCCTCCGACAGGCGGAAGCCAAACTGAAAGCCATGGGCTTCCGGTTGACGGAACCAGAATACGTTTCAGGAGAACAAGACTGGATTTACGGCATCAAATACCGAGGCAGAAGCCTGATGAGCGGCGACAAGATTCCACACGAGGCCATACTGACCTTGTGCGTGGGCAACACGGCCATCCGCGATTCACTGGCCATGGATTCTACACAAGTAATGATAAGTGAAGGAGCATCTGAAAGCAGCGAGGCTGAGGTGGATGACTCTTGGTTCTAACCTCCCTAATTAAAAATGGCAGAAGATTTGATTGATTACGAACTGGAAGACGAAACGCCAGACGACATTGAGCCGATTGGAGGCGAACCGGAACTGTACGAACATTTCCGTACGGTGGTAGACAAAGGACAGGCTCCTGTCCGCATCGACAAATATTTATTCGAACGCATCGTCAATGCGTCACGCAACCGTATTCAAACAGCGGCCGACAACGGTTTTGTCATGGCCAACGGAAAACCGGTGAAGAGCAGTTACAAAGTAAAGCCGCTGGATGTACTGACCGTGATGATGGACCGTCCGCGCTACGAGAACGACATCATTCCGGAAGATATTCCCTTGGACATCGTGTATGAAGACGACGACCTGATGGTAGTGAACAAACCAGCAGGATTGGTGGTGCATCCGGGCTGCGGCAATTACCACGGCACCTTGGTTAATGCCATCGCCTGGCATCTGCGCGACGTGCCGACCTATAATCCGAACGACCCGCAAGTGGGACTGGTGCACCGCATCGACAAGGATACGTCAGGCTTGCTCGTCGTAGCCAAGACACCGGACGCCAAAACCAGCCTGGGATTACAGTTCTACCACAAAACCACCAAGCGTGAATACAATGCCTTGGTGTGGGGCATCGTGGAACAGGATGAAGGCACCATCGTGGGCAACATTGGACGCAACCCGCGCGACCGGATGCAGATGGCCGTCATGGCCGACCCGACTCAGGGAAAACATGCCGTCACTCACTATCAGGTGCTGGAACGGCTGGGCTACGTCACGCTGGTGAAATGTGTGCTTGAGACCGGACGCACCCATCAGATTCGCGTACACATGAAATATATCGGGCACACGCTGTTCAACGACGAACGCTATGGCGGTCATGAAATCTTGAAAGGAACTCATTTCAGCAAATACAAACAATTTGTAAACAACTGTTTCGAAATCTGTCCCCGTCAGGCCTTGCATGCCAAGACACTGGGGTTTGTACATCCCCGCACGGGAGAGGAAATGTTTTTCACTTCCGAACTGCCTGAAGACATGACCTGTCTGCTGGAACGATGGAGAACATATATCAGTAACAGAGAATAATTATGAAACGTACAATTGCGATTGTAGCAGGAGGAGACTCTTCCGAACACGAAGTCTCCATGAAAAGTGCAGAGGGTATCTACTCTTTTATCGACCAGGAAAAATATACCCTTTATATTGTGGAACTGACCAAAGCACACTGGGAAGCCATCCTTTCCGACGGAAGCCGTGCCAAGGTGGACAAGAACGACTTCAGCTTTATGGACCACGGAAAGAAAATCATCCCCGACTTTGCCTATATTACCATTCACGGAACACCGGGAGAAAACGGTATCCTGCAGGGGTATTTCGAACTGATCGGCATCCCTTACTCTACCTGCGACGTGCTGGTATCGGCCATGACGTTCAGTAAGTTCACCCTGAACCAGTATCTGAAAGGTTTCGGCGTACGAGTAGCTGAATCCATGCTGGTGAACAAACGCCACGGTATCAGCGACGAGGAGGTCATCAGCAAAATCGGCCTGCCTTGCTTCATCAAGCCCAATGCCAGCGGTTCCAGCTTCGGAGTGACTAAGGTAAAAACCAAAGAGCAAATCCAACCGGCCTTGCAAGAAGCCTTCAAGGAATCGGACGATGTGATGATTGAGGCCTTTATGGACGGGATCGAACTGGCCAACGGATGCTACAAGACGAAGAAGAGCTCTGTAGTCTTCCCGATTACCGAAGTAGTCAGCAAGAATGAATTCTTTGACTACAACGCCAAATACAAAGGAGAAGTGACAGAAATCACCCCGGCACGCCTCAGTCCGGAACTAACCAGCCGCGTACAGCAGCTCACTTCCGCCATCTATGACATCCTGGGTTGCAAGGGTATCGTCCGCGTGGATTACATCATCACGGAAGGTGAGAAAATCAACATGCTCGAAATCAATACCACTCCGGGCATGACGGCTACCAGTTTCATTCCCCAACAAGTGCGTGCAGCCGGACTGGATATAAAAGACGTAATGACCGACATTATTGAAGACCATTTCAATTAATTTTGTATCTTTGGAAAGAACAAGACATTCAAAATCATGAACATACCTGCTGAATTTAACGACATTCGTCCGTACACCCCTGAAGAGTTACCGCAAATCTGTGAGGAGCTGCTGGCCGACAAGGATTTTCAGACTGTTATTCAGTCCGTTATGCCGGGTGTCCCCATGGAGATGATTGCAGCACAGCTACGTCAGTGCAAGACCAATCTGGACGTGCAGAAAGCTTTCTTTCACAAACTGCTCCACGATATCATGCAGCAGTATAGCGACGGATTCGACCTGGATGCCTCTTCCCTGCCCGACAAACAGAAGAGTTATACGTTTATCTCCAATCATCGGGATATCGTGCTCGACCCGGGATTTCTATCTGTCGGCCTGCTGGATAACGGTTTTCCCAATACCGTGGAAATTGCCATCGGCGACAACCTGCTGATTTATCCGTGGATCAAGAAACTGGTCCGGGTGAACAAGGCCTTCATCGTGCAACGTACCCTAAGCATGCGGCAGATGCTGGAATCGTCGGCCCGCATGTCGCGCTACATCCATTTTGCCGTGACCCAGAAAAAGGAAAACGTGTGGATTGCCCAGCGTGAAGGAAGAGCCAAGGACTCCAACGACCGTACCCAGGAAAGTGTGTTGAAAATGCTGGCCATGGGAGGAGAAGGCGACATCGTAGATCGACTGAAAGAACTAAACCTCGTGCCTGTGGCCCTGTCGTACGAGTATGACCCGTGTGACTTCTTGAAGGCAAAGGAAATGCAGCAGAAACGGGACTCGGAGAATTTCAAGAAAAGCCAGGCCGATGACCTGACCAACATGCAGACAGGTATTTTCGGTTACAAGGGACGCGTACATTTCCAAACGGCTCCGTGCCTCAACGAGGAACTGGAAACGCTGCGGGGACTACCTAAGACGGAAATCTTCAACCGCTTGGCTACGCTGATCGATCGGCACATCCATCGCAGCTACCGGATGTATCCGGGAAACTACGTAGCCTGTGATTTGTTGAACGACACCGATACCTTCGCCGGTAAATATACACTGGAAGAAAAGCAACGTTTCGAAACTTATCTGCAACAGAAACTGGATTTGATTCAGTTGCCCAATAAGGACGAAGCTTTCCTCCGTCGGTGTATCCTGCAAATGTATGCCAACCCGGCTATCAATTATCTGAAAGCCACCGAAGCATGAAACGGGTCCGTATCCTTTTAAGCGCGTTCTTCTGCCTGCTTTTTTTAGGTGCATGCAAAGAGGATGAATACGTCTATCCCAACGTGATAAGTACCTTTATCGACGTAACGACAGACGCGGACGGAACACTTCAAGACCTTATCACCGATAAGGGAGAGACGTTGCAGATTCTCAACCGGGACGGTTTAGACGGACTGACGCCTGATTCAACCTACCGGACGGTATCCATCTATGAGCCCAAGGAAATGAATGCGCAGGGAAATGCGACGGCTTTGCTGTATTCCTGCCAACTGATTATCGCTGTAAAGCCGGTAACAGTCGACAAGCTACCGGACGGCATCGCCAAGACCGATCCACTAGACATACAGAGCGTATGGAAATCAGGTAACTACCTCAACCTGATTCTGCTGCCTATGGCCAAAGAAAAGAGCCATATCTTCCATTTCATGGAAGACGGAATCACCGACAACGAGGACGGCAGCCGGACACTTCACCTGACACTCTATCACAACCAGAACGGTGACTATGAAGCGTTTACCCGCAAGAGTTATCTTTCTATACCCTTATGGGCTTATGAAGGACGGCTTGCACAAGGAGACCGGGTGATTCTCCGCATCAACACATACGAGAAAGGCTTTGTAAGCTACGAATTCACTTACTAACACTCAACTTTATGATTAAGACGATTTATTTCATGTTCTTTATATGCATGTTCGCCGTAGCCATGGTGGCATGCAAAGGAAAATCAGGCGATGACTTCAAGAACCTATCCACCGACGAGTTTGAACGTTTCATCAGCGACGACCAAGTGCAGCTGGTAGACGTACGGACCGTGGCTGAATACAGTGAAGGTCACATTCCGGGCAGTATCAATATCAACGTGCTGGATGAGAAATTCTCGGCCAACGCCGATGAACTGCTGGATCCGGAACAACCGGTAGCCGTCTATTGCAAGAGTGGCCGCCGCAGCCGGAATGCCGCCAAACTACTGGTCAAGAAAGGTTTCAAGGTGTATAATCTTGACAAAGGGTTTGAAGGCTGGAAAGAACTGGGCAAGGATATTGAGCAATAAGACAGACCCCAAGCAATTCACACTGATAAAAAGCAGATAAGATAAAAGAATGCCGTGACCGACAAGAGGGAATATCCCTCCACCCGTCACGGCATTTATTTTAATGCTGATTATTACAAACTCTGGAGCATACGCTTCAACACTACCGTAGCCGAAATCTCCCGGTTGGCAGCTTCCGGAATGACCAGTGAAGTCGGAGCCTCAATCACGTCATCCGACACAATCATGTTACGGCGTACCGGAAGACAGTGCATGAAGAATGCATTGTTGGTCCACGACATGTGCTCCGTATCTACCGTCCAGCTCATATCCTTACTTAAAATCTTTCCGTAATCCTCCGGACAAGTTACCCCCGGACAAGCCCAGTTCTTCGCATAGATGAACTCTGCTCCTTCGAACGCCTTCTTTTGGTCATATTCCACCTTCGCGCCCCGCACAAACTTCGGGTCGAGTTCATAACCGTGAGGATGTGTAATCACGAAATCCACATTGGCCTCATTCATAAAGTCCGCAAAAGAGTTCGGTACAGCCTGCGGAAGAGCCCGCGGATGCGGTGCCCATGTCAGTACCACCTTCGGACGTTCGGTCCGCTTGTATTCCTCAATCGTGATCAAATCGGCAAAAGCCTGCAAGGGATGTCCCGTAGCCGCTTCCATGGAAAATACCGGCTTGCCGGAATACTGGATAAACTGGTTCAGAATCTTCTCGGTATAGTCGTCCTCCCGACTCTCAAAGCGAGCAAACGAACGTACGCCGATAATATCGCAATAAGAAGCCATCACCGGAATTGCCTCCAGCAGATGCTCACTCTTGTCGCCATCCATCACCACGCCACGCTCGGTTTCCAGCTTCCAGGCACCCTGATTCACATCCAGCACGATGACATCCATGCCCAGGTTGCGGGCTGCCTTCTGCGTACTCAATCGCGTACGCAAACTATTATTAAAGAATATCAGCAGACAAGTTTTATGCTTGCCCAACGCTTCGTATTTATAACGGTCTTTCTTAATCTCGAACGCTTCATCCAAGGCGGTCTTCAAGTCGCCCAAATCGAATACATTGGTATAAGTCTTCATACGTAAAAGTGTATATAAATTTATTTCTCCTCGCAAATATACTATAAAAATACAATAATATCTCTCTTTTATTCATTTTTTTCGAATCTGCCCATCGCCTTCCACAATCCATTTATAGGTAGTCATCTCCCGTAATCCCATCGGGCCACGGGCATGCAGTTTCTGGGTACTGATTCCGATTTCGGCCCCCAAACCAAACTGAGCTCCATCGGTAAAGGAAGTCGGCGCATTGACATACACACAGGCCGCATCCACTGCCCGCGTAAAGAAGTCGGCCGCTTCTTTATCTTCCGTTACGATACATTCACTGTGTCCGGACCCGTATGCATAAATATGCGATACAGCTTCCGCAATATCCTCCACCGTCTTGATGGCCATCTTGTAGTCCAGGAACTCTGTACCGTAACTCTCCGGCGTGGCAGGACGAAGCAGTTCCACCGGATACCGTCCCGACAAGGCCTCATAAGCCGGCTCATCGGCATAGAGTACCACCCGGCTTTCCTGCAACGGTGCGCACAGGCCCGGCAAATCGGCCAGCCGTGCCCGATGTACGAGCAGACAGTCGAGGGCATTGCAGACACTTACCCGGCGCGTCTTGGCATTGTGGACAATAGCCGCTCCCTTGACCAGATCGCCCGCCTTGTCAAAATACGTATGACAGATACCGGCCCCCGTTTCAATGACCGGCACAGTAGCTTCCTCACGCACATAGCGAATCAGGTTACTGCTTCCACGGGGAATAATCAAGTCCACCCATCCTTCGGCATGCAACAACGCCGCCGTAGCCTCCCGGCTCGAAGGAAGCAGCTCCACCACGTGCGGGTCGGCCCCGAACTCCTCCAGCACCTCCTGAATGAGCTGCACGATAGCCCGGTTGGAAGCATCCGCATCACTCCCTCCTTTCAGGATAGCGGCGTTCCCACTTTTCAGGCACAGCGCAAACACATCGAAACTCACATTCGGACGGGCTTCATAAATCACCCCGATTACGCCGAAAGGCACACTCACTTTTTTCAGTCGCAGCCCGCTCGGCACCGTATAACTCTCCAGGACACGCCCCAGCGGGGAAGGAAGCACAGCCACCTGACGCATGTCGGCCGCAATCCCCGACAACCGTTCCTTTGTCAACTTCAAACGGTCATACTTCGGATTGGAAACTTCCATCCGCAGCAAGTCCTCCCGATTGGCCTCCAGCAGACTGTCTGTTTTCTCCTCTATCCTGTCGGCCACCGCACACAAAAGTGCATTCACCGTTTCCACATCCCACATTGCCAGTTTACGGGATGCTGCCCGAACGGATTGAAATATTTCATTCAGATTCATTTTCACCATTTTCAGATTACAGTTTATCGCAAAAATACAATTTCAGGCAGACATTCAAAACTTTCGAAAGGAAATAATCGTCCCTGCCAAAGAAATATATGCCCGAAAGCATGTTTATTTCCGAAAGTTTGTTATCTTTGACATAGAATATAAGAGAAATGAACTTCTAATTATTAACCCTTAAAACAAAAGACTATGGAAGCGAAAGATTACGATTCATTGATTGAAGTTTTCAGAGGAGACCTCTGGGAAGCTGAATTGGTAAAGGGCTTGTTGAGATCAGCCGGTGTAGAAGCCATGCTAAAAGACGAAACATTGTCAGCTGTCACTTCTCCTTATGCCAATATGGGAGGACACGTCTGTGTACTGGTTAATAAGGAAGAAGAAGTTTACGCACGAAAAGTAGTAGCAGAACGAAAAGCATGAAACAGTTATTCTTTATCCTGATTGCATTCTTTACCGTAGCCGTTCCGGCAGTCGCACAACAGTTGAAAACCACCCGATGGGATTCGTATGGAGTATCCTTCAAGGCTCCGTCCGACCTTACCGTAGAAGATGATTCTTCCGAAGGCTATCTGGCCGGGAACGATACTTACTACCTCACCATCCAATTGCTGGAAGGAGAAGGCATGAAAAAAGAAGAATTGGGACAAGAACTGAAAGCCATCGCCACAGACGATGAAGTGACCTCACAAAGCGACGTGCAACCTTTTGAGCTGCCACAGTTTCACGGCGTGCAGCTCAAAGGGAATTGCGAAGAAGAGAAATGCGTCTATTGCTACCTGCTGGCCAAAGACGGAAGCTGCGGCTTCTATATTTCCATTGTATACCGCCAAGATAATGACAAAATTCCAGAGACTATCCTGAAAAGTTTCAGCATGGAAGAATGAACTTTCAGAGAACTGCAATTTTGTGAAATAAATTAAAAAGGTAGCGTTTCCCAAAAGTTTATTTCGTATTTTAGAGCGATTTTTAAACAAAGAGCTGTTGATTTTTTTGTGCCTTAAAGGCTCAAAATAGCACAACATATGCATAGCCAAACGGGGAATTAAGTAAACTCGAACCTGTTTTGAACGATTTTTACTTGACTTTTGCCTAAATTATACCCCTGACTTACATAAATAAATCCTTATTTTTGCCACAGATTCACAAAAGACCGACAGTTACAAGAAAACCTTGAATATGAAATTGACAAAACGCTTATACACTTTATCACTTACAACCGCTCTATTTGTAACCGGTTTTTTGTTACCCGGGTTTTCCACCTCCTGCACTGCACAGACAGAAACAGCCTCATCCACTACCTACAGTTGCGTAGAAGTTCCCAAAAGCATTAATTTCTGTGGCATCGACATTGACCTGACGCGCTATGACCGACGGGAACGGATGGATCGGGAGTTGATGGCGTTCACTTACATGCACAGCACTTCGCTGCAAATCATCAAGCGGGCCAACCGTTATTTTCCAATCGTTGAACCCATCTTAAGGGAACAGGGTGTCCCCGACGATTTCAAATACCTGATGGTCATCGAAAGCAACGTCAATCCGCTGGCTCGTTCGGGAGCCGGAGCAGCCGGACTGTGGCAGTTCATGAGCGGCACCGCCCGCGACTTCGACCTGGAAGTAAACCACCACGTAGACGAACGCTACGATGTGGAGAAATCAACCGTAGCGGCTTGCAAATACCTGAAGCAAGCCTATCGCAAGTTCGGCAACTGGGAAACCGTGGCAGCCTCCTACAATGCCGGTCAAGGAAGAATCAGCCAGCAACAGGAGAAACAATATACCGACAATGCTCTTGACCTCTATCTAGTAGAGGAAACTTCACGCTATGTATATCGCATCCTGGCAGCCAAACTTCTGCTCACCGACCCCAAACGCTTTGGATTCCGTCTGCGAGCCAGCGACTTGTATCCCCCCATTCCTTACCGTACAATCAAAGTTACCAACGATATTGACGACCTTGCCCGCTTTGCCAAAAGTCAAGGCATTAATTTCAGTCTGTTGAAGAGCATGAATCCGTGGTTAAGGGGAAGTTCTCTTCCTAACCACAGCGGAAAGGAATACCTCATTCGAATTCCCGATAAAGAAGAAATGTACTACAACCCAAGAGTTATCTATCCACATAACCCAGCTTGGGTGGTTGAATAAAACACATAGCAATCATTTATTTATTAAATAATTAATCCATGAAAAAACAATTAGTGTTAGGAATCTTAGGTGCTTGTGTGCTCTCGGGCAGCGCACAGACGTTCAAAGAATGGCAGGACCCCGAGGTTAATGCCATCAACCGGGCACCGATGCACGCAAACTTCTTTGCGTATGAAAACGCAGAAATGGCCGCCAAGGCAGTCAAGGAAGACTCCAAGAACTTCATGAGCCTGAACGGCACTTGGAAGTTCTTCTGGGTACGGAACGCCGATGCCCGCCCCACGGACTTCTGGAAAGTCGGCTTCAACGACAAGGGATGGGATAACCTGCAAGTACCGGGCGTATGGGAGACGCAGGGATATGGCGACCCAATCTACGTCAATGTAGGTTATGGATGGCGTGGCCGCTTCGCAAACAATCCTCCCTACGTACCGACCGAACAAAACCATGTAGGCTCTTACCGCCGGGAAATTATGGTGCCGGCCGACTGGAGCGGCAAAGACATCATCGCTCACTTCGGAGCTGTCAGCTCCAACATGTACCTGTGGGTGAACGGCAAGTTTGTGGGCTACAGTGAAGACAGCAAACTGGAAGCAGAATTTAACCTGACCCCGTACCTGAAACCGGGACAGAAGAACCTGATTGCCTTCCAGGTGTTCCGCTGGTGTGACGGCTCGTATCTGGAAGACCAGGACTTCTTCCGCTATACCGGCGTGGCACGCGACTGCTACCTCTATACCCGCAACAAGAAACGCATCGATGACATCCGCGTCACTCCCGACCTGGACAGCGAATACAAGAACGGCTCACTGGCCATCACCCTGAACCTAAAAGGAAACGGCAATGTCAGCCTGGAACTGCTGGATGCAAAGAACCAAACTGTAGCTTCTACCGAAGTGAAAGGCTCCGGCAAGGTAGCCGCCACCCTGCAAGTAGAAAACCCGCAGAAGTGGAGTGCGGAAACACCCTACCTGTACACCTTGCGTGCAACCCTGAAAGACGGTAGCAAGACCAGTGAGGTGGTACCGGTGAAAGTCGGTTTCCGTAAAATTGAACTCAAGAACGCACAGATTCTGGTCAACGGCCAGCCGGTACTCTTCAAAGGAGCCGACCGCCACGAAATGGACCCCGACGGCGGATACGTGGTTTCACGGGCCCGCATGATTCAGGACATCCAGATTATGAAGCAGCTCAACATCAACGCGGTGAGAACCTGCCACTATCCGGACGACAATTTCTGGTATGACCTCTGCGACAAATACGGTATTTATGTCGTAGCCGAAGCCAACATCGAATCCCACGGAATGGGTTACGGCGAAGAGACACTGGCCAAAGAACCCAGCTACAAGAAAGCCCACCTGGAGCGCAACCAGCGCAACGTGCAGCGTGGCTTCAACCACCCGAGCATCATCTTTTGGTCACTGGGTAACGAAGCCGGCTACGGTCCGAACTTCGAAGCCGCTTACGACTGGGTCAAGGCTGAAGACCCAAGCCGTGCCGTACAGTACGAACAGGCCCGCATCGACGGAAAGACAGATATCTACTGCCCGATGTATGCCGACTACAAGTGGTGCGAAGAATATAGCAAGAACGACAAATACCAGAAACCGCTGATTCAGTGTGAATATGCACATGCCATGGGTAACTCCGAAGGCGGCTTCAAGGAATACTGGGATTTGATTCGCAAGTATCCGAAATACCAGGGAGGATTCATCTGGGACTTCGTCGACCAGTCTATCCGCTGGACCGGCAAGAACGGTAAGATGATTTATGCCTATGCCGGCGACTTCAACCGTATGGACGATTCCGGCGACAAGAACTTCTGCGACAACGGCCTCATCAGCCCCGACCGCAAACCGAACCCGCACGCCTACGAAGTACAATACTTCTACCAGAACATCTGGACCACTGCGGGTGATCTGTCCAAGGGAGAAATCAAGGTGTACAACGAGAACTTCTTCCGCGACCTGTCGGCCTACGCACTGGAATGGGAAGTGCTGAAAGATGGAAAAGCCATCCGTAGCGGACGTGTGGACAACCTGAACGTGGCTCCTCACCAGACTGCCACCGTGAAACTTGACCTGGGCAAGACCTGCCAGTGCGGCGAATGGCTGCTCAATGTGAAATACATCCAGAAGAACCGCGAAGGCTTGCTTCCGGCAGGCTCCGTAGTGGCTAAAGACCAGCTGGTACTCAATCCGTACAAAGCTCCGGCCATGGACCTGAAGAACGTAACAGCTACCAACCAGCAGGTGGTTGAACCGCAAATCAACCCGAACTATCCGGACTACATCGCCGTGGAAGGCGACGGATTCTACATGGAATTCAGCAAACGCAACGGATATCTGGACAAATATGATGTAAATGGAGTAAGCATGCTCAAAGAAGGGGAAGCCCTGACACCGAACTTCTGGCGTGCCCCGACCGACAACGACTTCGGTGCCGGCCTGCAAAACAAGTATGCGGCTTGGAAGAACCCGGGCATCAAGCTCACCGACTTCAACTACAAGGTAGAAAACGGACTGGCAGTGGTAAATTCCACTTACGACCTCACAGAGGTATCGGCCAAACTGTATCTCACCTACCAGATTAACAACGAAGGTGCCGTGAAGGTAACTCAGAAGATGGTGGCCGACAAGAACGCCAAGGTATCGCCGATGTTCCGCTTCGGTATGCAGATGGTCATGCCGAAATCCTTTGAAAAGATTTCCTACTATGGCCGCGGCCCGATAGAAAACTACAGCGACCGCAACCACTGCACCGACCTGGGCATCTACAACCAGAACGTAAGCGACCAGTTCTATCCGTACATCCGTCCGCAGGAAACCGGAACCAAGACCGATATCCGCTGGTGGAGACAGTTGAACATGGCTGGCAACGGACTGATGTTCGTGGCTGAAGCACCGTTCTCCGCTTCTGCCCTCCACTACACCATCGCTTCTTTGGACGACGGCACGGAAAAGAAACAGAGCCACTCCTTCGAAGTAGAAGAAGCCGACCTGACCAACCTGCTGATTGACAAGGCACAGATGGGTCTGGGTTGTGTCAACAGCTGGGGTGCCCTGCCGGAAGCCCAATACATGCTGCCTTACGGAGACTATGAATTTACTTTCATCATGACTCCGGTGAAAGGCTACATTGCATGCGAATAAAATAAAAGCATACATACGAATAACTGCAACGCCTCGGCCTCCACAAGCCGGGGCGTTCGTTTTATCTGCCAACTGCTCCCTCACAACAGTTTCCTTATTCCAAACATAAAAACGCCCAAAAGATAAAGGAAGAACCTCTTGTCACTGTTTATGTCTTCCTACGCGGAAACATACGTCTACGTGTCGGAAGCCATATATCTCCGCAAAGGGAAACCTACGTTTTGCACAAGGAAACCCTAAAAAATAGACAACCGTTTGCGACAAAGGTCTTCATCGTTTCTACAAATCTCAATATCACCCATTTAAGCCATGGCAGACTTGTTTTACCTCAATCAAATTTTACATCCTACTCTAAACCTAATAAATGACCATATACACTTATTTTTTTACCAAGTAAGCTTAATTTATATAGGAAAACGGTTCTCTGCCATTGTTAAGGATTCTGAAAAATTTTATATTTGCATAAGAAAAGGCATGTTATAATCTATATCATAAAGAATTTATTCTATGTAAAATATATCGATATATGAAAAAGAATATCAAACATTTCTATAACCACCCTGCGTATATTTTATGTGGTCTGCTGCTATACATGTTTATCTCATGCACACCCAAACAGAACACCTACCACACACAGCGGAATGCAATAGACACCTTCCTTATCAATCGCTACGATTCCATTTATACATATCCAACACACATGGAACAACGCTTCCGTACAGCTCAAACAGGGTTAACGGATAGCACATCCTATTACAAGTTGGAATTATTCTCCAGCTACTGCCTTTTTCTCCAAGGTTATGCAGACAGTGCTTTATGGATGAACCGGCGAGTGGAAAACTATTGTCTGACACATCCTCATAGCAATGCGCTAGCTGCCCAATGCTGGAACCATCGCTTCGCTATCCTTCAGGCACTATCCCAAAGAGATTCGGCTATCGCCTGCCTGCATCACGCGTATGACGCCCTGATGTTATCGGACGACCGTTCAGAACTGGAAAACATCTGCATCAACCTGGCAGACCAATACAGACAAAAGGGAGAATTAGCCAATGCCTCCCGCTATTATCGACGCGCCTTATGGCTGGTTGATTCATTGGGATCAGAACGTATCCGGTTCAGTATTTATACAGGACTGGCACAAGTGTATGCCGACTTGCATAATTTCCGGCAAGCCCATCACTATTTTGACATGGCTGAACAAAATCCGGAACCACGCCTCAGCTACGAGAACTACATCTATTACAATTCAAAAGGAAACTGTTATTACTTTGAAGAGAAATACCCCGAAGCCTTGCAATGTTTCAAACATGCTTATGAAGTGTGTCGGCAATTTAACCAACCCTCGTATGATGCGCTGATTGAAGCCAACATTGGAGAAATCTATACACTCATGAACCGCAACGATTCTGCACACTATTATTTGGATAAATCCTATGCCTACTTTCAAAACGATTCCACTACCAGTGAAGAAGTCATGTTTTATCTCAATAGTCTGCAAGCCGCACTGGCATTAAACGAAAACCGACTGGACAGCGTGAACTACTATCTGTCCAAGCCATACGACGCCTTGAAAATAGGTCCGCTTTACATGTATCTGCACAATAAACGCTTTATGGAATATTATGCCCGGAAAGGTGATTTTGCCCATGCTTACCATTATCGGGCAGCCATGAACCAATATGATGATTCCATGCGTAACCTGCGCCATATCAACAACATCACAGAAATAGACTACCGCTACCGCCAGGATACCACCCTGTTAAAACGCGATGTAATGATAGCCCACAACCGTGAACAGCTCTCTGCCCAACGCAACACACTGATACTCGTGTTGTCATTACTGGTTATCTCCATCTTGGGTGCAGCACTCATCATTGTGCATATCAACCGTAAAAACGAGCGTAAATTCAACCAGCAACTGGCACTTGTGTCAAGACTACGTATGGAGAACGTAAAGAACCGCATATCCCCACACTATGTGTTTAACGTACTCAACACCGTGATGCCGATTTTCAAACAATATCCCGACCTGTCTCACTTACTAAAGCTTTTTATCCAGGTACTACGCGGAAATCTGTTGGTCTTCGACCAAATCACTGTCACCTTACAGGATGAAATAGAACTGGTAAAGAACTATGTCGCCCTACGCCAGGAAACCACTCCCCACACGCCGACTACCAAATGGGAAATAAATCCTGCAGTCCCCATGCAAATGCTCATACCTTCAATGAGTATACAGATACCCGTAGAAAATGCACTCAAATACGCATTCGACGGTGAGCCCTCAGCAGATGCTTGCCTGCTGGTACAAATTGACGTAACCGAAAAAGGAATATTAATCCACATCCGCGATAACGGCTGCGGATACGACCCCGGACACGGCGACCACTCAGAAAGAGGAACAGGCAATGGACTAAAAATGTTATTCCGCACCATAGAGCTGCTCAACGGAAAAAATACGGAAGCTATGGAATTCCATATCGAAAATCTTTCCAACCAAGGCCAAAAAGGCACACTGGTAAGCCTTTACGTTCCATTCAACTATCAATTCAAACTTTAAACAAATGACTACAAGCATTACGACTATTATCGTTGACGATGAACCCAATTCCATCCGTAATTTGGCGGATGACCTGGCCGTTTATCCAGAAATAAATATTCTGGACACTCAGACTTCTCCACAAAAGGCCAAAAAGAGTATCATCCAATATCAACCCGATTTATTATTTCTCGACATTGAGTTTCCCACAACCAACGGAATCGAATTATTGCAGGAAATCAGACCTTATATGTACAACAATATGCATGTGGTATTCTATACCGCATTCGACAAATACATGATTGACGCATTGCGTGCCTCTGCCTTTGACTATCTGTTAAAACCTTACCAATCGGAAGAACTGCTCCAGATTGTAGAACGCGTAAAGCATGAAAAAGGCAACAATCCGATTAATTTTGAACAGGCCATGCACCAGCTACTCAATAAAGATTGCAAATTCGCCGTGCAAACGGTCAACAATCTGCTGCTGCTCCGTGATTCCGAAATACTCTATTTCCAGTACTCCAACGAAAACCGTTGCTGGAACATGATACTCACAAACATGAAACAGCATCGCCTGCGACTAAGTACCAAAGCACGCGACATCCTAAATTTACATCCTTCCTTCATCCGCATCAACACAGATTGCATCCTTAACATTGACTATCTGTCTTCCATTGAAAACAGCACGCTGCGATGCATCTTATATGCTCCTTTCAATAATCTGGAATTAATTGCCAGCCGACGTCATTACAGCAAAATAAAAGAAGCCTTAAAATTGCTGTAAAATTATAACCAGTTAAACTCCTTTTTCAACCGATTGAATGCCTCAATTACGCATTTAATCGGTTTCTTTATTTTTCACTATTTTACATTTATTTTCTGTTGTTTACTTTTGTGAATACAATAAGGCAGAACTCCATTCTTTTCCTATCATGAATAGAGTCCCTATCCTGTTATTGCATAATCAAGTTTATTGGTATACAAAGGTGAAATATGGTAAACTTCCAATTTTAGGGCACCCCTTTTTAGACGGGCGCCAGCAGGCACCCG
>ERZ779865.1116-NODE-1116-length-20617-cov-5.529958_pt1 | contig 20617 bp, 15 predicted proteins | sample MGYA00433088_ERZ779865 | MGnify/ENA primary metagenome ERZ779865 (study PRJEB29588, sample SAMEA2151703) | human gut metagenome | biome: human gut; feature: human-associated habitat; material: faeces | place: Denmark | collected 2008/2010 ... | reverse complement strand
GCATTCGGCGCACTCTACCCATTTTCCCTTTTCAAACCGGTTTTTAGAGGTTCCCATAACACAAAGGGCGAAGAAATTCCTTCGCCCCAATTTTATGCCAGATCCGCTTTCATCTTGCTGCGGAATACCACGCCGGCAAGCGCAGTGAATACCACCGCATAAGCGGCGACTACGCCCAGGTGCGGAAGAACCCCGCTGAAATCAAGAGCCACAGCCATTCTTGCAGCCTTAACGCAGTGATAGAACGGCAGCGCCCTGCAAACATCGAAAATAACCCCACCTGCGCCCTCGCAGTCGAACCACACCCCACCAAGCAGGGAAGCAAGCGAAATGATTATTGAGCACAGCCCCGGAGCGGCTTTCTCATTGAAAAGGGAACCGAAAAGCAGTCCCGCGGAAATAAAGAACACCGCGCCCGGAATAAGCGCCAGCGCAGCCCCCCCGGCCGAAAGCGCCTGCGAACCGGAAACAGCCGCAACAATCAGCGAAGCCGCAAAGGTTATCATCGCCTGAATGACTGCCAGCACAAGGCAGGGAAGCATATACCCCGCAATGAAATCCATGCTCTTCATCGGCGAAGCGTACAGCCTTGTCAGAAACGCCCCGGACCTGTCCTTTGAAACGCTCAGCGTTGTGAAAAGCATCACGAACGAAAGCCCGAACATCGCGATACCGCAGGAAAGGTTCTCAATATTAAAGATGGTCATGCCCGCTTCCGGGGGAATGCTCTTGTTGACAACGGTCATAATTATCAGCATTACCAGCGGAAACCCCAGACAGAATATGTAGCTCAGGGGGTCGCGTATCAGTTCCCTGAAATTCCGGACGGAAAAAACTAACACACGTTTCATACCGCAGCACCTCCTGCACTTTCTGCCACGTGGACAAAGACGTTTTCCAGACCCGTTTCACCGGTCTGCGCTTCAAGCTCCTGCAGGGTGCCGGTGGCGTGTATCTGCCCGTTCACCATTATCGCTATGCGGTCGGAAAGCTGCTCCGCTTCTTCCATGTAGTGCGTGGTGAGAATGATCGTAATCTTTCCCTTGAGTGAGTTCACCGCGCTCCAGAGTTCGCGGCGCGCGAGCACGTCAAGACCGAGGGTAGGCTCGTCAAGGAACAGCACCTGCGGCTCTGAAATGAGCGCCATCGCGATGGAAACCTTACGCTTCCACCCGCCTGAAAGCGTTTTCGCGCGGGAACTCAGCACCTCGTCCAGCCGGAAAAGCTGCGTCATTTCCTTTATGCGCTGTTCCGTCTTTTCCTTTGAGAACCCGAATATTCCTGCCATGAGCGCGAGATTTTCCCTTACGGTCAGGTTTTCAGCGACTGCCGTGTCCTGTGGGGAAATTCCCACCAGCTGCTTTACTGCAGCGCTTTCGCTTGATGTGCTGTGGCCGCAGATGAACGCCTCGCCCGCAGTCGGCGCTGAAAGGCATGTCAGCATGCGTATAGTCGTGGTCTTGCCCGCGCCGTTCACACCCAGCAGCGAAAACAGTTCCCCCTGTTCAACGGTAAGGTCAAGGCTGTTTACTGCGGTTTTTTCCCTGTACTTTTTTGTCAGTCCCTTTGTCTGAACTGCTGTCATTGCGTTTGCCTCCCTTTGGTTTCAGTAATTCAAGGGGATTTCCGATTTTCACCAGCGCGATTCCCTTGTCCTCGTCGCCAAGAACCAGAATTGCGTCGCCAGCTTTCAGCCTGAACACGTCACGGCAGCTTTTCGGCAGGGTAATCTGCCCCTTTTCGTTCAGTTTTGAGAAGCCGAACATGTGCTTTTTTCCCTCTCTGCTGACGGCGAATGAAGCGATGTTCCTCACCAGAATGTCAACTGTGGTGCCGTAAAGGTCCGCGAGCGCGATACAGTTTTCGATATCGGGGAGCGTTTCGCCGTTTTCCCATTTTGCAACTGCCTGGCGCGAAACATTAAGCTTTTCTGCGACCTGTTCCTGCGTCAGCCCGCTTTCCTTGCGGTAAATCTTCAGGTTGTTGAATTCAATGCTCATCGTGTCACCTCATATGTTTATTATAGCTTATCATCAGTGGGAATTCCACCATGCAAAGATTACATCAATGTTATGTTCAGTTTACATTTTCGGAAAATGTGCTGCTATAGTTAAAAAAAGCTGCATCACAGTGCAGCCTTTTTTCTTATTGCGAGTATCGGGTAACCGGTTTCAAACGGTTTTATCGTTTCGGGGAATTCTTCCGCATGGTCGAACAGACGTTGCGCGAACCCGTCGGAATTCACGAAATCAAGTATATCAGACAGCGGTCTGCTGATAACTGACGAACAGACCGGCGAAAGGGTTATCACCAGCATTCCCTCAAGTGAATTCACCCTGAACGGCCAGATGTGGCAGTCAAACGGGCGTTTTTCTCCTAGAGTGCAGCCGTGCTCTCCTGCAGCGGGGCACATGATTATCTCGCCGCCGTTGAATTTCATATCAAACACGCAGCTTTCCGTCCCGGGAATATCGCGGACCGGTGCGATACTCTCGGCAGCGGCTCGTTCATAAGCCCCCGCGAATATCGGTATTTCCCATTTGTCGTCGTCCACAAAGCCGCAGCAGACGCGGCATTTTGCGCAGGTCTCATGCGAAAGCAGCTTGCTCAGCATTATCACTCACCACCAATAAACAGCTGGCACCAGTATTTTGCGTAGCCATTGTCATAGCAACCGATCCCTATGTATTTCGCGTCGGGATTTAGAATGTTCCCCTTGTGCCACGGGTCGCTCATCCAGCATTTCAGGACGCCCTTTGCAGTTTCGTAGTAGTATGCGAGATTTTCAGCGCGATTATTCCTGCGCAGATCATATGCCGCCAGAATGCTGTCCCACTTGGTGCCGTCAGGACGGTAGTGCGACTGGTAATAGGAATATTCCTTGGCGCGTATTTCTGCCGCTTCCGTCAGGTCCGGGAGCGTTTTCAGCGGCTTTAAGCCGTATTCAGCGCGCGTTTCATTAACGAGTTCGAAAAGCGCCTGGCAGAGGGAATTATCAAATTCATCGTCGCTGATGACGTATTTTTCCGTGATAACTCTGCTTCTGGAAAGTCCGGGGGCAAATGTAGCAAACTTTAAGGTGGTGTCCTCGTTGATGGTTATCGTCTTTTTGTACTTCTTGGAGTCCTTGGTCGGGGCGGTGCCGTCGGTGGTGTAGTAAATATCCGCTTCGGGATCCAGACAGGTGAGCTTGACCTTTATACTATCGTTATATGTGCCACCGCTGACAGACGCCGACGGAACAGCGCTCCTGATTTTTATTGAAACCTTATCGGTGGCGACAACATCGCTCCCATCGTATGACGCCATGCGGACAACGGTGTTTTCTTCAATTATGATAGGCTTGCCGTCATACAGCGAAGATTCGCTGTCAGGCTTTGAGCCGTCGGTCGTGTAGTAAATTTCGGTGCTGCCGTCGCTTATCATGGTGACGAACTGCGTTGTATCGTAATATCCGCTTTCGTGCGATATTCTCACTTCAATGGTCTTGCTTGCAGCGTAAGCCGATGTAGAAAGCGCTGCGGAAGCAGTTAACAGCGCTGCAGTGACAAATGCCGCTGCTGTGGACTTCAATGACATATAATACTCCGTTCTTTTATTGAAATTAACAGCGAATTTTAACATTCCACCTCATATTATATACTATTTGCTGAAAAATGTCAAGTCGGTTACAAAAATATTACAAAACGGTTACAGAAATAAAGTTCACCTTAGCTACACATTTTATACCATAAAATTACAGTAATAGCTTATTACGGTCATAACACGACAAGAGTTATTATCTTTCTGGTGAAATATCATAATTTGGCTAGGCAATTTTCATCTATTTTTCACCTAATGTTTATTGACTTTAACGAAAAATCAGTTATAATATAAATAGTTGAGTAAGTAAACATAAACCATGATAACAGCAACGGAGAAAGGAATTACCAAAATGAAAAACAGCAACAACAACACCTACATGTTCAAAGGAAACGAAACCATCAAGAGCGTGAACGACGCCTCATACATGTTCGGCAAGTACGTCTGCAAGGAACTTGAGGCAATTGGCATGCGTTCTTCCTACCGCCATGTTATGAAGCCCCTTATGGAGCAGGACGGTATGACCCAGCTGGAACTCGTTAACCTTACCCAGCTCAAGGCTCCCACCATTAGCATCACACTGCGCAATATGGAGCGCGAGGGTATCGTTCGCCGTGAGAAGAACGACATCGACCGCCGCGAGACCCACGTTTACATCACCGAAAAGGGCAGGGAAATGCACAAGAAGATACTTGAAGCATTCGACCGTGCAGAACAGGTGATGCTCCAGGACGTTTCTGAAAAGGAAATGGCGACCGCGCGCAAGATCCTCTCCAAGATGACTGAGAACCTTCGCAAGGAGCTTGGAGTAAACACAGTTGAATAAAGTATTAGGGTACCTTAAAAAGTACTGGTACTTTGCCGTACTTTCACCGCTGTTCATGATACTCGAGGTCAGCATGGACCTCGTTCAGCCGTCGCTGATGTCCCAAATAGTTGACGACGGAATAACCCAGGGAAATATCAGCCTTATCGTGGAACTTGGCATTCAGATGCTGATTTTCACGGTAGTTGGCTGCTGTGGCGGCGTGCTTTCCGGCGTGTTCGGAAACCTTGCCGCCCAGAATTTTTCCAACGACCTGCGCAAGGACGCATTCTCAAAGGTAATGAAGATGTCCTTTCAGCAGACGGATAAGTTCACTATTGGTTCGCTTGTCACGCGTCTTACCAACGACATCACTGCATGCCAGGATTTCGTGGGAATGGCGCTCAGAATGATGGTGCGCACGCTTATGCAGTTCGTTGGCGGCATTGTGATGGTGCTTTCCATCAATGCGACTTTCGGATATATATTGCTGTTTACGCTGCCGATACAGATAGTCGTGATAATTCTCGTGCTCCGCAAGGGCGCGCCGCTGTTCAGCGTGGTTCAGGGCAAACTTGACCGCGTGAATTCGGTGGTGCAGGAGAATGTCAGCGGCGCCCGCGTCGTAAAGGCCTACACCCGCGAGGATTATGAATACGCCCGCTTCTGCAGGGCAAACGACGACCTCGTTTCCACCAACCTCCGCGTGCAGAAGCTTATGGCGCTGCTGGTGCCTATCCTTTCGATACTCATGAATGCTTCCGTTATCGCGGTGATCTACATAGGTGGAGAGCCAGTCCGGAACGCCGCAGCTGACGCACAGGTCGGCAGCATTATGGCTGCAATAACCTACATCACGCAGATACTCATGTCCATGATGATGATCGGCATGATGTTCCAGCAGGTAACAAGGGCGGCTGCCTCCGCAGCGCGTATACGCGAAGTCCTGGAAGCTGACCCTGTAATCGCAGACGGTGATTTCACCGGAAGCGCTCCGGAGAATGGCACAGTTGAGTTTCGCAATGTTTCATTCAGATACCCCGGCGTACAAAGCGGAAATGTGCTGAATGATGTGAATTTCCGCGTGAACAAGGGCGAAACCGTTGCGATACTCGGTGCGACCGGCTGCGGAAAGACCTCGCTGGTCAGCCTTATTCCTCGTTTTTATGACGCCACCGACGGCGATGTTTTCGTTGACGGCGTGAACGTCCGTGATTACAAGCTTGACGACCTGAGGCGCAAAATAGGCTTTGTTCTGCAGAAAAGTGAGCTTTTCTCTGAAACCATCGAGCAGAATATCCGCTGGGGCGATCCTGAAGCTACCGATGAGGAAGTTAAGCGCGCCGCGGAAATAGCGCAGGCAGACGAGTTCATAAGCGGCTTTACAGACGGCTATAAGGACATGATAACCGAAAAGGGAAGTTCCCTTTCTGGCGGTCAGAAGCAGAGAATGTCGATAGCCCGCGCGATAGTCAAGAACCCGGAGATACTCATTTTCGACGACAGCATGTCCGCACTGGACCTTGCTACTGACGCAAAGCTCCAGAAAACGCTCCGCGAGCAGCTGAAAGGCACAACGGTAATAATGATCGCGCAGAGGGTTGCCAGCGTCATGCGCGCGGATAAGATTGCAGTCATCGACAACGGAACCATCGTGGCGTTCGACAACCACGAAAATCTGCTGAAAAACTGCGATGTTTACCGCGATATCTATAATTCGCAGATGAGAGAGGGGGCTGAGCAGGTTGGCTGAAAAACAGGCTCCCGTAGTTAATCTTCGTCCCGGAGGACCTGGCAGAGGTCCCGGACACGGCCCACCAGGAATGATGCCCGGTGAAAAGCCGAAAAACCTCAGGGCAACATTAGGCAGAATACTCACCTATATAGGCAGAAACCGCGGACTTATCATCGCGATGCTTGTCGTGATGCTGCTGGCGACACTGCTGAATGTAATTGCACCGTCTATCCAGGCAAAGGCTATAGACTCCATCGCGAAACTTGACGGAAACGCGCTGCTTATGTGGCTTGGCGTAATGGCTGTTGTGTACTTCAGTTCTGCGATATTCACCTATTTCCAGAACCTGTTTGCAGCAATGCTTTCGCAGTTCACGGTAAAGGTTATGCGAAAGGACCTTTTCGCGCGGATATCGCATCTCCCGATAAAGTACATGGACACCCACAAGCATGGCGACATTCTCAGCCGAATGACTAATGACGTTGAGAACGTGTCGAACTCCGTTTCGCAGTCCCTCGGCTCGCTGATTTCGGGCGTAATCATGCTTGTCGGCTGCTTTGTAATGATGCTCATTCACTCATGGCTGATGACGCTTGTCAGCATGGTGACTATAATTCTGACGCTGCTTGTGACGAAGTTCCTTTCAAAGTTCATGCGCAGGTACTTCCCTTTGCAGCAGGCTAAACTTGGTCAGCTCAACGGGCAGATCGAAGAAGCGGTCAGCGGCTGCAAGACCGTTAAGGCATTCACCCATGAAGCGCAGATATGCGATGATTTCAACAGAACCAGCGACGAGCTGAAAACCGTCGGCGTTAAGGCACAGATACTTGGCGGCGTGATGGGTCCCTGCATGAACACTATCGGTAACTTCGGATTTCTGCTGATCGCGGTCGTTGGCGCTGTTCTGGCTTCACGGCCGGAAACCGACATGTTCTACATTTCAATAGGAACCATTCAGGCGTTCATAACATATTCGAAGCAGTTCACAAGACCTATAAACGAAATCGCGAACCAGTACGCGCAGATACAGTCAGCGCTTGCAGGTGCTGAGCGCGTTTTTGATGTAATGGACAGCCAGCCCGAGGACGAGGGTGGCACGGAGCCTTTTGAAATCGAAAACGTCAGGGGCGACATCAACTTCAAGGATATCGACTTCTCTTATGTCAAGGGCGAGCAGGTGCTCAAACATTTTGACTTGTGGGTAAAGAGCGGACAGAAAATAGCAATAGTCGGCGCAACTGGCAGCGGAAAAACCACGGTCGTCAATCTGCTGACGCGTTTCTACGACATTGACGGCGGCGTAATTACCCTCGACGGGCAGGATATACGTAATATTCCTACAAAGAAGCTGCGCGGAAGTATCGGCATAGTTCTGCAGGATACGGTCATCTTTTCAGATACCATCGCGCAGAATATCCGCTACGGCAGGACTGACGCGACCGATGAGGAAGTTGTTGCTGCAGCGAAGGTCGCACGTGTTGACGACTTTGCTTCAAAACTTTCAGATGGCTACAACACAATGCTGACCGAGGGCGGAAGCAATCTTTCCCAGGGACAGCGCCAGCTTATCTCCATTGCAAGAGCTGTTCTCGCGGACCCGAAGATACTCATTCTGGACGAGGCTACATCAAGCATCGACACCAGAACAGAAATGCACATTCAGGAAGCAATGGTCGCGCTTATGAAAGGCAGAACGAGCCTGATAATCGCGCATCGGCTTTCCACTATCCGCGACGCGGACAAGATAGTTGTCATCAGCGGTGGAAAGGTCGTAGAAGCCGGCGACCACGACGAGCTCCTCGCACAGCAGGGAGAGTACTACAAGCTCTACCAGAGCCAGTTTGCAGGAATTGCAACATAAAAAGAACCGGGGCAGGGAACTGCTCCGGTTTTCTCATACAAAAAGGGAGAGGAAAACCTCTCCCTTTTGCGTTTATTACTCGTACTCTACGACGTTTACCCATGACAGCAGGAAATCGCGTTCTTCCTTCTTGCCCTTTACAGACTGCGAAGCCGCAACGATAGGCAGCCACTTCTGAATGTACTGCTTAGCGGTGTCGCTCTTCTTGCAGAACAGGTTGAGGTACTTTTCAGCCATTTCCTTATCGCCGCTCAGGTTGAACAGCAGGTAGGTGCGTGCCACATCAGCAGACGCATTACCCTGGGTAACATGCGCCCAGTCAATGATGTACGCTGTGCCGTCGTCCTTGACGATTATATTGGAGGGGTTGAAGTCGCCATGGCAAACCTTGTTGTGCTTGGGCATTCCTTCAAGGCGTGTGTGCAGTTCGTAGCGAGTGGTGGCGTCAAGATCTGTTTCATTGATCTTGCGGTTCATCTTGTCCTTCAGCTTGTTCAGAAGAGGGCACTTTGCAGCGTGAACCTTCATCTGCAGATCAACGAACATCTCAAGGTACTCGTCTTTCTTTGCAGGGTTTTCTTCCATCAGCTGAGCAAGCGTCTTGCCCTCAATGAATTCGGAAACAATCGCCCACTTGCCGTCGATGGTCTTAACTTCAAGAACTTTCGGAACGTTGATGCCGATGTTCTCAACGCGCGCCTGATTCAGCGCTTCGTTAAGAACGTCGTCCTTTGCATAATTTTCGTCAAATTCCTTGACCAGTTTGTTACCATCGCGGAAGATGGTTTTTCCGGGTCTTACAGCTAATACTTCAGACATAGCTTTATCCTCCTGTTTATATATCAGACGCGCAGATGAAACTGAATGCGTAGCCCAGTGATATGTACTGCGAAAATATCTCGCTAGGATATGGCTGTTGAAACAGTTAATGCACGTCAGTTATTCAATGCACAAAGCCGGGCACGGGCTTATCGCTCATGCCCGGCTGCGTTAAATCAGTACGGGAATATTGGGGTTTGGATTAAACCTTCTCGTGCTTGCCATAGTAAGCGTTCAGGTACATCTGCTTGATCTCCTTGAACAGCGGGAATCTCGGGTTAGCACCGGTGCACTGGTCATCGAATGCCTGCTCAACCATAGCATCCAGTCTGTCGAGGAAGTCCTTCTCGTCAACGCCATAGTCCTTAATGGTCTTCTTAACGCCGATTCTATCCTTCAGGTCGTCGATCTTCTTGATAAGACCCTCAACCTTAGCCTCATCGTTCTTGCCAGTAACACCGAGGAACTCAGCAACTTCAGCATAACGACGCATTGTGTGCGGGTGAGTATACTGAGAGAATGTACCCATCTTAGCAGGAGCCTCAGCGCTGTTGAAGCGGATAACTTCGTCGATCAGCAGAGCGTTAGCAATACCGTGCGGCAGGTGGTGGAATGCACCCAGCTTGTGAGCCATAGAGTGGCAAACACCCAGGAATGCGTTAGCGAATGCCATACCAGCCATTGTAGCTGCATTAGCCATGTTCTCACGAGCAACCGGATCATAAACGCCGGAGATAGCGGAGTCATAAGCAGCAGGCAGGTTATCGAATATCAGCTGCAGGGACTTCAGAGCCAGACCGTCTGTGAACGGAGTAGCCATAACGGAAGCATAAGCCTCGAGGCAGTGTGTAACAGCGTCGATACCAGAAGCGGAGGTCAGACCTCTCGGACCGGTTCTCATCATGTCAGCATCAACGATAGCCATCTTAGGCATCAGCTGATAGTCAGCCAGCGGGTACTTAACGCCAGTGGACTGGTCTGTGATAACTGCAAACGGAGTAACCTCAGAACCTGTACCAGCGGAAGTAGGAACAGCGATGAAGTAAGCCTTCTCGCCCATATTCGGGAATGTGTAGACTCTCTTACGGATATCGATAAAGCGCATAGCCATATCCATGAAGTCAGCCTCGGGGTGCTCATACAGAACCCACATGATCTTACCAGCGTCCATTGCGGAACCACCACCGACAGCGATGATGCAGTCCGGCTCGAACTTTCTCATAGCCTCAGCGCCCTTCTGAGCAGAAGCCAGGGAAGGATCAGGCTCAACATCTGCGAATGTGGTGTGTACGATACCCATTTCGTCCAGTCTGTCAGTGATAGCCTTTGTGAAGCCGCTCTTGAACAGGAAAGAGTCTGTTACGATGAATACTCTCTTCTTGCCCATAACGTCCTTGAGCTCCTTGAGAGCAACAGGGAGGCAGCCCTTCTTGATATAAACCTTCTCAGGTGCGCGGAACCACAGCATGTTCTCTCTCCTCTCAGCAACGGTCTTGACATTCAGCAGGTGCTTAACACCAATGTTCTCGGAAACGGAGTTTCCACCCCAAGAACCGCAGCCCAGTGTGAGGGAAGGAGCAAACTTGAAGTTGTAAAGGTCGCCGATACCACCGAGGGAAGAAGGAGTGTTAACGATCAGACGGCAAGCCTTCATTCTTTCAGCCCACTTGTCGAGCTTCTCTCTCTCGGTAATGTTGTTGATCCAGAGGACGGATGTATGACCAAGACCACCGTTGTTCTTCAGCAGTGTGTCTGCCATGTCCAGAGCCTGGTCGAAGTTCTCGGACTTGTACATGCCGAGGATAGTTGTGAGCTTCTCGTGACCGAATGCCTCATCGGGCTCCAGAGAAGTAGCCTCACCGATGATAACCTTAACGGACTCAGGAATCTCGAAGCCAGCCATCTTTGCAATCTGATAAGGACGCTGACCAACGATCTTAGCGTTAAGAGCGCCGTTGATGAGCATTACCTTTCTGATCATGTCAGCCTGCTTCTTATCGAGGAACATGCAGCCTCTCTTCTCGAATTCCTTCTTAACATCGTTGTAGATTGTCTTGTCAACGATGAGGGTCTGCTCAGTAGCGCAGATCATACCGTTATCGAAGGTCTTGGAGTGAATGATGGAGTTAACTGCATTAACGATATCAGCAGAAGCGTCGATGATAGCGGAAGCGTTACCTGCGCCAACGCCGATAGCGGGAGTACCGGAAGAATAAGCAGCCTTAACCATTCCGGGACCACCAGTTGCGAGAATGATGTCAACTTCCTTCATAAGGAGGTTGGTCAGGTCGAGGGAGGGAACATCTACCCAAGAGATGATTCCATCAGGAGCGCCAGCCTTTACAGCTGCCTCATAAACGATCTTTGCAGCCTCAACGGTGCACTTCTTTGCACGGGGATGCGGGCTGATGATGATACCGTTTCTGGTCTTGAGAGAGATGAGAGTCTTGAAGATAGCGGTGGAAGTAGGGTTGGTTGTAGGAATAACCGCACCGACTACGCCGATAGGCTCAGCGATCTTTTCAATGCCATAAGCCTCGTCGCGCTCGATAACGCCGCAGGTCTTGGTGTGCTTGTAAGCGTTGTAGATGTGCTCGGCAGCATAGTTATTCTTGATAACCTTATCTTCTACAATACCGTAGCCTGTTTCCTCAACAGCCATCTTTGCCAGCGGGATTCTCTGCTTGTTTGCAGCGGAAGCAGCTGCGAAGAATATCGCGTCTACCTGCTCCTGAGTGTAAGTTGAGAAAATCTCCTGTGCCTCTTTGACCTTTGCGAGTGCTTTTTCGAAGCTCTCTACGCTGTCAACCAGTTCATGAAATGCCATAGTCATCTTCTCCTTAAATATTTGTATACCTGCATCAACCCATGATCTGACTGTATAACGGCTGCGGTGACGGCAAAAGCCGCGGCGCAGTCGCAATATCCCGCGATCCTGTGATATCCGCACGGTCCAGCGTCGTTGCCGGCCGTTTCTTAACGAAAATTATAGTGCTTTCGACAGGTTATACTTATTGCTAACCTTTTTGCAACTGTTAATATTTTAACACAATATTTTGTCCCTGTAAAATGTAATATTGATATATACATATCAACAAAATACATAGCAGAGACAAAGTATCATATTACGTTATATTTCTTTTTAGCACGGTGAACAGCGGCTATGAATTCGCGGTCATATTCGCTCAGCCGATAGTCGCGCCGATAGATGAGGACATCCTTGTAAAGCCGCTCGGCGCCCTTAACCTTAAGCTGCACCAGCCCGTAATTATCAAGCAGCTGCTGCGGAACAGGGGACACCCACATAAAAGTTTCCGGCACTGTGCCAAGAATAACGAACTGCGTCCCGCGCTCATAGACATATATCCTTCGCTCAACGAATTCCGTTAGCTCGGATTTCCGCACGTCAATAACGGGTACCGACGGCACGTAAGGATCTGAGTGGCATACTTCGATATAATCCGCGAGGTCGTCAAGACAGACTTCGTCTTTGTGCGCAAGCGGGTCGTTCTTCGAAATTATCATGTTGTACGAGAATTCTGCGATGGTGTCTGCTGTGAGTTTCTTATCCTTAAAAAGGTCGCTGAAATATTTCTCATACGATGACTGGAACCTCACGATACCAAGGTTGAAATCCTCGCGGACAACGCTGTTTATCGTGTTCATCGGGTTTGTTTCGCAGTAGAAGAATTCAGCCGGAAAGCCCTTCTTCATACATCGCGAGAAGTCAGCCATCGCATAGCTCAGGTAGCTTGCCCGGGGCACGCTGACTGAAAAGCTCTGCTTTTTCTGGCGGCCGTTCTGATATATCTGCTCGACTTCCTCGACTTTCTGCACGATCTGCCGGGCGTACTGCAGGAATTCCTCTCCGTCAGGGGTGATAGAAATGCCCTTGGTGGTGCGCCTGAATATGGTTATCCCGAGGGACTCTTCAAGCTCCTTTATAGCGCGGCTGAGATTCGGCTGCCCCATGTACAGGTTCTCTGCCGCCTTGCTGATGGAACGGGTCTTTGCCACTTCTACGGCATATTTCAGATGAAGTATGTTCAACTTTATTCCTGCCTTTCGTCGTTTCCCCGGGAAATTCTTGTAGTTTTTCTGTTAAAGATTTGTCAAATGCTTGTTATTGCGCTGAAAGAAGTTTCTTAGCTTCTGCCGGAGTCACCATTTCAGCGAGCGCCTTGTCGTAGCCTTCAATAAGAATAGTATTCTTGGTCGGACAGTCGGATATTCTGATGTTCAGGCTATTGGGACTATCGTCTGCACCAAAAGTATCTACTTCCGAAAACGCGCCGTTTTCATATGTGTAAAACGATATTCCCCCCATAAATGACGAACCGCCGACGGCATAGTATTTGCTATCATTTATCCACCGGGACACCATCTTGTATCTGTCGGATTTTTTTACTGCTTCTACTGCGATATCTGTGAAATAGGCGTACTTCTCATTCGCTGTATCCGACGGAATATTCTTGATATAGTCGTAATCGACGAAAATGTTGTTTTCAGAAAGCTGTACCATCTGTGGATACGCTTCTTCGTCCATGTTATACAGCCTTCCGACCGAACCGCCTGACGGAAACTTTTCGGAAGCCTCATCATTAGTCTCCGAAGCCTGCTGTTCCGGCTCCGATGTGTTTTCAGAAGAAGCCTGTGCTGTTTCAGCAGTGTCCTGCTCCGTTTCCACAGTTTCTTCTGCGGAAATCGGGGCAGGGGAGCTGTTTTCTGTAACTGGGGCGCTGCACCCCGAAAGGAGTAATGCTGATATGACTGCCGGGGTAATGCCTCTGCGAAAGTTCATATCAACGCCTCCCGTTAATCTCTTTCCAGTGCGGAAATACCACTTCTGACCATCTTGACGATGCCGAACGGCTTTAACAGGCTGATGAAGCTGTCTATCTTCTCGGGCTTGCCGGTGAGTTCCAGCATAATGCTGTCCTCGCCGATATCCACGGATTTGGCGCGGAACAGGTTAGCCACCTCGACGATACCGCGTCTGTCCTCAACGGAACGTCCCGCGCGGACGATAACGTGCTCGCGGCATACGGCGTCGGTGAGTATTTTGACTTCCTTGACGTCGTGGAGCTTCATGAGCTGGTTCTTTATCTGCTCCAGTACCTTGAGATCACCGGCAACCACGATAGTCAGCCTGGAGATCTCAGGGACTTCTGTTTCGGCTGCGTTAAGGCTCTTGATGTTGAAGCAGCGTCTGCTGAACAGGCTGGAAACACGGAGCAGCACGCCTTCGCTGTTATTTACTTTTACTGATAATACGTATTCCTGCATGATCACGCCTCCAGGTCAATTGATGTGATGGGATTTACGACCGGCTTTCCGGCAGGTATCATCGGCAGAACGTTGATGTCCCTGTCAATGCGTACTTCTATCATTACCGGCGCGGACTTGGAAATCTCCAGCGCTTCTCTGAGTACAGGCGCGATATCCTCTGTCTTTTCGATAACGAAAGTCTTTATGCCGAATGCTTCACCAAGTTTTACATAGTCGATGTGACGTGCGTCCAGCGTGGTTTCTGAGAAGTGCTTGCTGTAGAAAAGGCGCTGCCACTGGCGTACCATGCCGAGTACATTATTATTGATCACGATTTCTACAATATTTATACCGTGCGCGGAAGCTGTAATGAGTTCGTTGAGGTTCATCGCAAAGGAACCGTCGCCTGCCATATTAACAACGGTCTTGTCGGGATTTCCGGTCTTTGCACCGATCGCCGCACCCAGACCGAAGCCCATGGTGCCGAGTCCACCGGAGGAAACGAAGCTGCGGGGATTTTTGCACTTGTAGTACTGCGCAGCCCACATCTGGGTCTGACCGACTTCCGTTGTGATGATGGCTTCGCCGTTAGTCTGGCGATCGAGTTCTTCAATAACAGCCTCGGGAGTTACAGGGAGCTCAGGTGTGCCCTGCTGAACAGGCTCGCCGAAATCCTTACCGAGAATTTCTGCGCTCCACTCCGGGTGGGACTGCTGCGTGATTTTCTCGTTGATCGCAGCGAGAACTTCCTTGACGTCGCCGGTAACGGTAGTTGTTACGTCAACGTTCTTATTGAATTCAGCAGGGTCGATGTCGATGTGAATGATCTTTGCCTGCTTGCCGAATACGGAAGTATCACCGGTCACGCGGTCGGAAAAGCGCGTACCTATGCCTATGAACAGGTCGCAGTTATTGAGCGCATATGCAGCCCTGACCGTACCGTGCATGCCAAGCATGCCTATGTAACGTCTGTCAGTCTCGTCGTAAGCGCCCTGACCCATGAGGGAACATGAAACGGGAGCGTCAGTCAGCTCAGCAAGCTTCTTGAGTTCCGCGGAAGCGCCGGAAGAGATAACGCCGCCGCCTGCATAAATGTAAGGCTTTTTGGCGTTTGCGATGAGTTCAACGGCTGTGTTTATCTCATCAGCGGAAAGGGGAGCGTTCTTTTCAGGCTGCTGTGCAGGCTGCGGTGTGTACTCTGCCACAGCCTGTGTGATATCCTTGGGGACGTCTATCAGCACCGGACCCTTTCTGCCGGTGTTAGCGATGCGGAATGCAAGACGGATGGTATCCGCGAGGTCATTCACGGATTTAACGATAAAATTGTGCTTTGTGATAGGCATTGTTATGCCGGTGATGTCCACTTCCTGGAAGGAATCAAGACCCAGCAGTCCGCAGGAAACGTTACCTGTTATAGCGACCAGCGGGACGGAATCCATATAAGCGGTAGCGATACCGGTGACGAGGTTAGTCGCGCCGGGACCGGAAGTTGCGAGAACAACGCCAGTTCTGCCGGTGGAACGAGCGTATCCGTCTGCCGCATGGCAGGCGCCCTGTTCATGGCAGGTAATGACGTGCCTGATCTTGTCGCTGTACTTGTACAGACTGTCATAAATATTGAGAACAGCACCGCCCGGATAGCCGAAAATGGTATCAGCGCCCTGTTCGAGTAAGCATTCAACGATTATATCAGAACCGCTAAGCTTCATTGAGATATCACCCTTCTTTTACATATTTCGCTGCTTGTTATATCAAACAGTACATAGTATTATTTTATCACATAGTTCATATGTTGTCAACGACATAACAGAAATTTTCTTGCTTTTTCGATAAAAAATTCGCCGACGGAATTTCTCACGCCGGCGAAATATCTTGTTTTAAAGTTATTGGTTCATTAATATGAACGCTATCATTTCCTTGAGCATTTCCTCAGAAACATAATCGCAGCCGTTTTTAAGCACATCGATCATTTCCTCGGTGCCGGGCTTGTTCTGCTTTTCAAGGTCGGTGCGAATTGTTTCAAGCAGCTTTCTCTGCAGCCATTTCAGCTTTTTGAGGTCAAGCCTGCCGCGCATATAGAACAGCGGAACGTCCATGGGGTTGGCGCCTTTAAGTATTTCAATGTACTTATCATTTGAAAGGTTCATTCCCACCGCGCCGACGCACAGTATGTTCCAGCGTTTCAGAGCCTTTTTCAGACCCTGTATCTTGTTCGCGAATATCCAGCCAAGGAATATGGCTTCTTCGTCCTTGGGAAGCTTCCTGCATGCTTCTTTAAGGGAATACGCAGGCACGCCGAGTTTCTCAGACAGCATTTCAGCGTACTGTTTAGTGCTGCCGGTGTTGGATTCATATATTATCGCTTTCATACTGACACCTCTTGGTTGTGTTTCTTTTCTTTTTCGGCGTACATAAGCATGTCAGTGGATTTCACCATGAACTCTAAATCGTCCGTTTCATCAGTGCTGAACGACAAAATACCGACGCTTGCAGAAATCTTATACGGCTTGCCGGAAACCGAATTCACCTTTTCAATGTATTCGTCAATCTTCTGATGAATATCAAAGCAGGGAAGTCCCCCGGGGATAACTGCCACCATTTCATCACCGCCCCATCTCACGCAGAGAGAGCCGTCAGGGCAGCTGTTTTTCAGCGCTGAAGCAACCGTGAATATCGCAAAATCCCCATCGTCGTGACCATAGTTGTCGTTGATGTGCTTCAGTCCGTCAAGGTCGCTGAGTACTACCGTAAGCTTTCCACCGCATTTTTTCAAGAGTTCAGGGTAGTCGTTCTTCATCGCCGTCCGGTTAAGCAGATGCGTCAGCCCGTCGCAGCGGTACATCTCCTCTATCTTCTCAGAAAGAAAATGCTGGTAATGAAGCACCCTGAACGCGCCAAACGCCGAATTCAGAGTATTGACGATCTGCGTTGCCTTATAGTAATTCTGAATATCATAATTATGATAATTGAAGCAAACGTAACCCATTGTAATGCCCATGTAATTGAGCGAAAAGATGATCAGCGGCTCAGAGTGATCATTCAGGACATTCTCAAGGTCAGGGTGCAGCGACATTGTATCTGCGTCATCGATCCTGCCATGCATTGGGGTATCGGTGTTATAAATTATCTTGACCTTGTCAGAAAAAGGAGAACTGCAGGTAGGTTTAAGCGGGTCGTGGGTAGGATCCATGCATTCCGGAGAAAGCGCAATAAGCATGTCATAAAAGTCATACTTATCAAGGACGTCAGCCACCTGGGAAAAATCACGGCAGACCAGTATCCGCGGCATCATTCGGAACATGTTCTCTTCCTCGGACTGATAGCGGTAAAACGAGTTATTTATATAAGTCAGTTCTGCGGAAGGGTCGATCGATCTTTCGGACGTGCAGCCGCAGCTTTCAGATTTCTGCAGAACAGGAACCACCAGACGATGTTCCGGAACATGTTCGCCCCTGATAAGCGCCATTACCGTATCTGCGACTGTATCAGCAAGCTGTTCACTGCTGCACAGGCAGGTCGTCAGCCTGGGGCAGCAGTAATCCGCTTCGGCAATGCTGTCAAAGCCGGTTACGATGATGTCTTCAGGGACTCTCACGCCATGTCGTTTCAATGTGGTTATCGTCGTAATAGCCATAGCATCATTTGCGCAGATTATTGCCTGCGGAAGCCTGCGCCGACGTGTGAACAGCATTTCAACGGCTTGTTCAGTGGGCTGGCTCCAGAAATTCCCGTAGCTTATGTCATCGTCGCAGAAAGGCAGTTCAAGTTCTTCTGCAACCTTACGGACTACCTCAATACGCTCATCAGAAAAAGCGTTGTCTTTGTAACCTGCAATCATATGGAAGTCGCACACATGGTGGTCCTGAAGCACATGCCGGACTATTTTCTCAAACCCGGCGCGATAATCAAAGCCGACATCAGTGCAGCCCTCGCAGTTGGAACCTATTGCGATTACAGGTTTTCCATGAGATTTACTCTTGTTGATGACCTCGGCGACAACGTCCTTGTTTTTTATTGACTCACTGTGAATTATAACGGCGTCCGTTATATCATAATTTATCAGGTCAAAAACCGTTTTTTCGCCCTGCTCGTCAATGGAATTCCAGAAAAGTTCAGACGGAGTGGAATATACCAGAAGGCGCGCGCCGTATTTGTCAAGCTGTTTGCTCATCGATGTTATGAATTTGTGATTTGTAGCGTCATGGATACGCGGAATACACAAGGCGATTATATATTTTCCGTATATCATCAGAACAACCCCCTCAGTACATAATGTACATTATTTGATATAGTACATTATAACATATTTCCGACCCGATTTCAAGTGTCGCAGCAAATATTCACAAAAACAAAAGCAGGGGAACACCCCTGCTCTTGAAAGCGATTATTCGGTTATGAATTTCCCGACCTCTGCAGCAAGCGTTGTTGCGAGTGCTGAAAGTTCCTCGCTGGAAGCGGCGCTTTCCTCTGCCGTCGCTGTGGTGGAATGCATACCGTTTTCAATGTTGCTTATGCCTTCCGTCATATCGTTTACTGCCGCCTGCTGTTCAGCAGCCGCTTCGGTTATATCCTGCATCTGTTCGGAAATTCTGCTGATGCCATCGACTATGCTGTCCATTGCAGAGTGCGCGTCTGCGGCAAGTTTGGTGCCCTTATCCACCGCTGTCAGCGAATCGTTGATGAGGGCAGTGGTGTTCTGAGCGGCTTCCGCGCTCTTTGCCGCAAGGTTTCCGACCTCGCCGGCTACTACTGCAAAGCCCTTTCCGGCTTCACCGGCTCTTGCAGCTTCAATGGAAGCATTCAGTGCAAGTATATTTGTCTGGAACGCGATATCTTCGATGGTCTTTATTATATTCTTGATGGAAGCAGACTTCTCTTTGATGTTCTCTACAGCCTCAAGCAGCTGCTGCATCAGCTCTCCGCCTTCCCGGGCGTTGTTGTTTGCTTCCTCGGCGAGGGCTGCTACATTGCTTGAAACATTAGCGGTGTTGTCAGCCTTCTTCTGGATAGCTGTAATAGTCGTGGAGATCTTGTCTACAGCTTCTGCTTCCTTTATGGCAGTCTCGGAAAGGCTCGCAGAGCCCTCTGCTACCTGCTCAGCGCCGGACTGGATATTGCTTACGCTGTTCTTGACCGCGCCCATAGCGGAATTCATTGCAGAGGATATCTGGTTGAGGGAATTGCCTATTATTACAAAATCACCATGATAATCCTGCTGGGAACTTACAGTGAGGTCGCCGTCAGCCATAGGCTCCAGTACCTCGGTTATATCGTTGATATATGTACGCAGCGTTTCCACGGTGTTGTAGAGGGATTCCTGCAGGATAAGCGTTTCGTCGTTCGGTGCGTCAACAACGAATGGGGTCTTGACGTCGCCCTCGGAAAGAAGCTTCAGGCGTTCCGCAGATTTTTCAATGGGGAATGCGATATTATTTGCGACCTTGATGCAGATAAATACGCCAAAGCAGATAAGCAGCAGTGAAATTCCAGCGCCTGCCACAAGGCTGAGCATTACATTTTTGATAACCTGGTCGAAATTGCCACTGACTACGATGGTCCAGCCGTCGGTCCCGTCAAGAGGCATGTAGTATGCCATCATATTATCGGTGCCGTTGTTGTACATGTAAACTCCCGAGCCGTTGTTCATGGTATTCTCAGCGAGTTTCTTCAGGCTGGGTGTTTCGCTGTTGAGGTAGTTAGTCATGCTTGTAACAATGCTGAGGTCGCTGGAAGCAACTACCTGACCGTTCTTGTCAAGAACGATAATATTGCTGCCCTGACCGATGTCGATGCGATCGAGTCCGTTAGAGAACAGGGAAGTATCAAGACCACCATATACTACGTATTTAACTCCCCCGGCAGAAGCTGGCGCAGCCATCATAGTGGTAACGGAACCGTCCGTCTTTCTGATAACCGGCGCTGAAATAGATATCTCGCCATTGAGCGCCTTCTGGAAATATTCTCTGTCAGCGAGGTTTGTGTCATTGTATGTGTTTCCATCTTCATATGCAATGGAATAATCCTTGAACAGAGCGGTCTGCGCCAGGGTTGCAAGGGTCTTTTTCCTGGTAGCGAGGGGAACAGACTGATCAAATATGGATTTCTCATTCGCCACTGATTCAATTTCCAGCGTCAATGAGTTGATCGTATTTGAAATAACTTCTCCATACGCCTCTGCCATTGACTTTGTCTGACTTTCATAGCTTGTGTTATACGCCGAAGTTACGCTAACGCTCATAACTACCATAAGAGAACAAATGCACACCAGAACGCTCAACACAGATAGTCTTAGAATGCGGTATTTTATCTTTGTACTGCGTGCTGTCTTGACTGTTTCTCTTTTTTTGCTCATGATTTAATGCCTCCGGAAGATTTAATAGGTACTGATGGCATTCAAAAAATACCATAGTTTTCAAAATTATTATAACATAATTTATAGAAAAAATCAACATAAACGCTCCAAGGAGTTTTATTTTCAAAAGGCGGATTATTTTCTGCAGCCATTTTAATATTCCTTTTAGTAGATAGTAAAAAACTGTGACAACTA
>ERZ779865.1112-NODE-1112-length-20639-cov-9.565634_pt1 | contig 20639 bp, 20 predicted proteins | sample MGYA00433088_ERZ779865 | MGnify/ENA primary metagenome ERZ779865 (study PRJEB29588, sample SAMEA2151703) | human gut metagenome | biome: human gut; feature: human-associated habitat; material: faeces | place: Denmark | collected 2008/2010 ... | reverse complement strand
GACTCCGCAAGGGGCATTGCCCCTTGACCCTTTCGGCGGCGCCCCGGCTTGCGCGCTTTTCACTTACGCTTTGGGTAAAGTGGCTTTTTCACCCTCCAATGTGCGAAGCGATTTCCTACTCTGAAAAAACAAGCAGGTCAGCACCCCCATCAGCGCCAGCGCCGCATAAAAGCATGCCGCGCCGCTGCCTTCGTCCCGTCCGAACAGCACTTGCAGCCACGGCAGCGGATTCCGCATCATCGGCCGAAACACCGCATCCACCAGCGCCCCGCCCAGCGTATACCCGACCGGAATTGTGAAGAATTGCAGCGCATTCCGCACCGCATACACCCTTCCCTGCATTCCTTCCGGGATGTTCAGCCGCATCAGCGCATCAAGATTCGCGCTCATGACGGGAATCAGCAGCCACCCCAGCGCCGCACCCACGCACCACGTCGGCAGATTCCGCCCGAAGGCAAGCAGGAAGTTCTCCGTCCCCATCGAGACGAGCAAACAGCCGCACACCACCCGCACGCGGCTTTTCGGCGCAGGAAGCAGGACGGCGAGCAGGCTACCGATCAGCGTCGCCAGCGCGGTCACGGTGGAGAAGATGCCCATGGCATTCTCCCCGCCCCAGCTCCGCGAGAGCAGCAGCGACGGCAGCGTAGCTTCGTACATGGACGAGACGAGGTTAATCGCCGCGAGGTACAGCACGAGCGTCAGCAGTCCGGGCGCTTGGCGGAAGAACCGCAGCCCCTGCCGGGTCGAATCAAGGAACGATTCGTGCGGACTGCCAGTTTGCCGCTTCGGAATGCGGATGAAGCACAGCAGCGCCGTGAACGCGACGGCGAATGTCGCCAAATCCGCGAACATGACCGCGCGCAGACCGCCGAGCATCATCAGCGCCATTGCGAGCACAGGTGTCAGCAGCCCGGACAGGCTGGACGAGAGATACCGCAGTCCACCGACCCGCTGGTACTGCGATTTCGGCAGCAGTGCGGTCGTTGCGGCTTCGCTGGCGGGCTGCTGGAGCGTGTTCATCAAGCCGTTCAGCACGTTAAGGAGATACAAGTGCGTGATTTGCAGCCGTCCCGTTTGCAGCAGGACGAGCGCCGCGACGGTTGTGCACGCGGCAAGCGCATCGCTGACGAGCATCGTCCGGCGCGTATCGAGGCGGTCAACCAGTGCGCCGCAGAACAGGCTGAATACGACATACGGCGCGTAGCTGCTGACCGTCAGCAGCGCGGTGGACAACGCCGACCCGCTCTGCTGATACGCCCAGATAACAAGCGCGTAGCTGGTCATGGCGCTGCCGAGCGACGAAAGCGCCTGCGTCGTGAACAGCAGGAGGAAATGGCGCAATTCGCGCAGAGAGTGGAAAAACGATTTCAGTTTCATATGGCTTTGCTCCTTCATGCAATATGTTGCATGGATGAAGATACGCAAAGCCGCAGGACGCTCCATGCAACGCCCTTACGACGCGCATGGAGCCAATACAGTCATCAAAATCACGGTTTTCACCCCGCTTTTATGCGTTCAGTGTGTAGATTCGGCTGATTTCGCCGTCAATGTCACTCCGGCTGTCCAGATAGGTGCAGCCGTATTTTTCGTACACATTCGCGTGGTCGGTCGCAATATAGACGCAGGATTGCCCGTTCTGCCGGGCGATTTTCGCCAGCTCGTGCAGCAGCTTTCCGGCAATTCGCTGATGACGGTACGCGGGAAACGTATACACGAAGCCGCACCACGGGTGGAGTTCCGGTGCATCCACGCAGTCGCGGTCGGTCAGCGTCGCAAAGGCGGCGATTTGGTCGCCCGCCATCAGAAAGTAGCAGTCGCCCGCACCGAGGGTGTGATGGAACTGCTCCTTTTCGAGCAGCTCCGTCAGGAACTTCGCCGCGCCCCACTCGCAGGCGCGAAGCTGTGCGAGGAGTTGGGGCTGGTTAGGCGAAGTGAAGTAGGATGTCAGGTACATGGTGGATTTTCCTCCGATGGGTCAGCAGTGCTTGTGAATAAAATCCGCAATGATTTGCAGCACATCCTCCGTCCAGAAGGGCGCTCCGCCGTGGTTGACGCCTGCCAGCTCGATGTAATCCGCATCGGCACCATTCTGCGTCAGGCGTTCATAGAGCGTCCGGCTATGCGCGGCGCTGACCTGCGTGTCGCGGTCACCATGGAGCAGGAGGATCGGCGGAACAGCGCGGTCGGGCGCGAGATAGGTCTGTGCGCTGGCTTCCGCGAGTTTTTCCGGATGTTCCTGCAGGCAGGACACGCCCAGCAAATCCGCAGTCGGGTGGAAAGTCGCTGGCATGTTTGCCGGAACGCCCTCTTTTGCGCAGAGGAACAAGTCGCTCGGCGCGGATTCCGCAATCACGCCGCGAATCGGGAAATTCAGCAGTTCCGACACATCCGCAATTCCCGCCGCCTGACGCAGCGCCGTCAGCAGCGCGATATGTCCGCCGGAGGAATTGCCCATGAGGAAGGTGCGCGCCATGTCGATATGGAACAGCTTCGCGAGTTGTTCTGCGATATAGTGGATGGCGCGGTGCACATCCTCTACCTGTGCGGGGAAAGGCGCGATTTTCGATTCGCGGTACTGCACGGATGCAACGGCGAATCCCCTTTCCGCAAGTTTCGCCAGTGCGGGGATGCAGTTGTACATTTCCTGCCGATACCATGCGCTGCCGGGGAGAAAGACAATCAGCGGCACGGTTTCGCCGTCCTGCCAATGCGGGCGGTACGGGATGATGAGCTGCATTTTCCGCTGCGTTTCGCCGTAGGTGACGTAGGCAACATCGGGGACGTAGAGGTATTCGAGGGTGTCGAGGGAGACGGTGCGGGTTTGGCGCATGATGAGGATGGCTCCTTTCCGGCTATCGGGTCGCGCCCATTTGGCGCGACAATATGCGAGTAGTAGATAGAGCGGCTTGGGGGCGCTCCTGCGGGAGCGCGAAGTTACAACTGCTGCGCTGAAAGCGCTTCGCTGTTCAGCGTTCGTGGATTGGAGTTGGTCGCTTTTCCTCTACCGGTCACACGTCCAGCAGTTGGGGCGTTGCCCCAAACCCCACCAGAGGCGCCGCCTCTGGACTCCGCAAGGGGCATTGCCCCTTGACCCTTTTTTGCGTCCCGGCTTGAGCGCGTTCCCCTGCTATCCTTTATCCCTAATCCGCCTATCCTTTCCCCAGCATTATAGCAAAAAATCCTTCCACTAACAACCCTTAGCCGAAGCGGCCCGTGATATAATCCTCCGTCCGCTTATCCCGCGGCATCGAGAACAGCTGATCCGTCGCCCCAACTTCCACCATATCCCCCAGCAGGAAGAATGCCGTTGTGTCCGCAATGCGCAAAGCCTGCTGCATGTTATGCGTCACAATCACAATGGTGTACTTCCCCTTCAGCTCCATGCACAATTCTTCAATCTTGCTCGTGGAAATCGGGTCAAGCGCCGAGGTGGGTTCGTCCATCAGCAGCACCTCCGGTTCAACCGCCAGCGCGCGCGCAATGCAAAGCCGCTGCTGCTGCCCGCCGGAAAGCCCCAAAGCACTCTTGTTCAGACGGTCTTTCAGCTCGTCCCAAATGGCGGCGTTCCGCAGGCTGCTTTCCACAATTTCGTCCAGCTGCGCCTTGCGGTGGATGCCATGCGTGCGCGGGCCGTAGGCAATGTTGTCGTAGACGCTCATGGGGAAGGGGTTGGGCTTCTGGAACACCATGCCGACGCGCTTGCGCAGCAGGTTCACGTCCATGCTGCCGTAAATGTCCTCGCCGTCCAGCGTGATGCTGCCCTCGACGCGGCAGTCGGGGATGAGGTCGTTCATGCGGTTGAGCGTTTTCAGCAGCGTCGATTTGCCGCAGCCGGACGGCCCGATGAACGCGGTGATTTTGCCGCGCTCAATGTCGAGGTTGATGCCGTGCAGGGCGTGGAATGCGCCGTAGTAGAGGTTCAAGTCCTTGATAGCGATTTTTACGTCCGCGGGCGTATCATCCGGATGTGCGGTTTTGTTCTTGATGGCTTCCTGCATGTCGATAATCATGATGCTTTTCCTCCGATTTTGCGGGAAATCAGGCTGGACAGGCTGTTCAGCCCCAGCACGAGCAGCAGCAGCACCACGCCCGTGGCGTACGCTTGGTCGTAGTGCAGCCCCTCCAGCGACAGCTGATACATATGCACCGCCAGCGTGCGCCCGGACGAGAGCAGAAAATGCTTGGGCATGTCCGCAACCGTGCCGGCGGTAAACAGCAGCGCGGCGGTTTCGCCCACGATGCGCCCAATCGCCAGCACAACGCCGGAGAGAATGCCCGGCATGGCGGGCGGCAGCACGATTTTGATGACCGTGCGCAGCTTGCCCGCGCCTAAGCCGAAGCTGCCCTCGCGGTAGCTGTCCGGGATGGAGAGCAGCGCTTCTTCGGTCGTGCGCAGAATCAGCGGCAGCACCATGAGCGAGAGTGTCAGCGCGCCGGAGAGCAACGTCAGGTTGATGTGCAGGGCGGTGAAGAACACCATGCCGAACAGGCCGTAGATGATGGAGGGAATGCCCTGCAGGGTTTCGGCGGTCAGTCGGATGACGCGCACGAGCGGAGAATTTCGCTTGGCGTACTCCGCCAGATAAATCGCCCCGCCCACGCCAATCGGGATGGCGACAAGCAGCGCAACCAGCGCGATCAGCAGCGTGTTGATGATGGCAGGCAGCATCGACTGATTTTCCGTCGTGTATTTCAGGCTGAACAGCTCCGGCGTCAGGTGCGGAATGCCCTTGACAAGCAGGTCAATGACGATGGCAAGCAGGGCGAAAATCGTAATCAGCACTGACAGGCGGCACAGCAGCCGCAGCAGCGCGCTGGCTGGATGACGCCGCCAGCGGTTGCCTTCAGTGCGGAAGAAATTCTTGATGGGATGCGCGCGGTACGCGGGGGCGGTCATCATTGCTGTTCCCTCCTTTTCAGCACGGAGAAGGAAGCGTTAATCAGCAGAATAAAGACGAACAGCACGATGCCGGCGGCAATCAGCGCTTCGCGGTGCAGCCCTTCGGCGTAGCCCATCTCGATGACGATGCCGGAGGTGAGTGTGCGGATGCCGCTGAGCAAATCGGAGGTCAGGCGCGGCTGATTGCCGATGACCATCTTGACCGCCATTGCCTCGCCGATGGCGCGGCCAATCGCCAGCACAACCGACGCCAGAATGCCGGATTTTGCCGCCGGGACAGTCGCGCGGAACACACTGCGTTCATCCGTCGCGCCCAGCGCCAGTGAACCCTCGTAGTAGGAGTTCGGCACGGCTTTGACGGCGGCGGAGGTCAGCTGGATGATGGTCGGCAGAATCATGATGCCCAGCAGCAGCGACGCTGTCAGGATGCACTGCCCGCGCCCGCGTCCGCCGAACATTTCGCGGATGAGCGGCACGAGCGTCGTCAGCCCAAAAAAGCCGTAGACAATCGATGGCACGCCCGCCATCAGCCCAATCATCGGCTCGATGATTTTGCGCAGGCGAACCGGGCAGAAGCGCGCCAGATAAATTCCCGCGAGGATGCCGACCGGCGCGCCGAAGAGCAATGCGCCGCCCGTGACGTAGAGCGAGCCGACAATCATCGGCAGGATGCCGAAAATATTGTTCGCGGGCTTCCACGTCGTTCCGGACAGGAACGCGCCCAAATCATATTTCGTAAAGAACGGCAGTCCGTTCAGAAACAGAAAAACGCAGATCAGCGCGACGGCCGCGATGGAGAACGCCGCTGTCGCCGCAAAGACCCAGCGCATGACCTGCTCCTTGACTTTCATGTCGATTGATTCCTTCTTTCTTCATGCTTTCCCGCTATTTAGGATAGCACGGGAATGTAAAATGCGCGGGCGGGGGAATGTAAAGAGCGTGTAAAATCGTGAGAAGAAGGTGAAGAAAGGGGGAATGGGGACGCGTGGCATGAAAAAAGTGCAGAAGATGCGGCGAAAACTTCCGGCATTATTAATACTATTTCCAAATTCACCCGCGCCATCTGCTTGCGCCTTTTCCGCGCTTGCGTCCGCTCATTCCGCTTAGCGTAGCGCTGCTACGCTGCGTTCCATTCGCGTTAGCCAGCGCGAAAAATTCGCTTCGCATCTTGGCGCATTCTCATTTGGAAATAGTATTTACGTTAGCGTAGAAGAGAAATTTGCTTGCTTTACATCCGAGCGTATTTCAGTGCAAATGCAAAAGAAAAATATACGCTATTTTTGAAAATCGCGTAAAAAACGGCGAAGAAATTGCCAGTTATAATGGAGGGGAAAGCTGTCATGCAGCAAAATAATAATTCCCCGCGGAGGAAAAAGATGAGCTTTACAATGAAAGATGCTTACAGCGTTATGCTGAGGGAGTACCCGGATGTAATGAACATCGAGCAGATGAGCCAAGCATTGGGGGTAAGCACCAAAACGGGTTACGGTCTGCTGAAAAGTGGCAAAGTTGCCTGCTTGAAGGTCGGACGCGCTTATCGGATTCCCAAGGTGCATCTGCTGGATTACATGAAGGTTATGGAGCAGGAGAAGTCAGGGAAAACTAACGGATGATAGCGGCGCAGCGACAAAAAGATGAGGGAGGGACAAGATTGTGGTTGCAGGACATTTGCAGGAAAAGAAAGGGTACTACTATGCGGTGCTCAGTTACAAGGATGCTGATAAGCGACGCAGGACAAAGTGGATTGCCAGCGGTCTGCCTGTGAAAGGCAATAAGAAGAAAGCAGAAGGATTTCTTCAGGAGCAGCGGCGCAGCTTTGAGATTCCGCTGGCGGATCAGCCTATTGCCAAAGATGGGCAGGAACTTTTTGCAGATTATCTTCAGCGATGGCTGCAAGTCGCCAAGACAACGGTTGCACCGACCACCTATGGTTCTTACGGCGGGCTGCTTCGGAATCCGATTGACCCGTGGTTCCGGAAGAAGCGAATTACGCTGCAAGGGCTGACCGCTTCCGATCTTCAGGCGTTTTATATGGAGCAGGGGAGGCGCGTGAAGCCGAACACAGTCATTCATTACCATGCTGTGATTCATCGAGCGCTCAAATATGCTGTCAAGATGGATTTGATTTCTGTGAATCCGGCGGATAAGGTAGACCGCCCGCGCAAAAATGGCTATCAGGCGAATTTTTATTCGGAAAGTGAAATTGCAGCGCTGTTTGCTGCAATTTCAGATACGCTGATTGAAGTGCCGGTGAAACTGGCAGCCTTCTATGGTCTGCGCCGCAGCGAGGTGATGGGCTTGCGCTGGGATGCCGTTGACTTTGTGCATAACACCATTTGCATTCGGCACACAGTGACTGGATGCACGATTGACGGGCAGTACCAGATTATCGCGGCGGACACGACCAAGACTCGTTCCAGCCGCCGCACCCTGCCGCTTGTGCCTACTGTGCGAGAAATGCTTCTCCGATTGAAGGAACAGCAGGAACAGAACCGAAAAATCTGCGGTCAATCTTACAGCCGGGAGTTTGCAGATTACATTTGCGTCAATAAACTGGGGGAACGGATTCGCCCAGCATATCTTTCCAGCTGCTTCAGCAAAGCGCTGGAGCAAAACCACTTGCGGCATATCCGCTTTCACGACCTGCGCCACAGCTGCGCAACGCTGCTGCTGGCGCATGGTGTGCCGCTCAAACAAATTCAGGAGTGGCTGGGGCACAGCGATTTCAGCACGACGGCGAACATCTACGCGCACCTTGATGCGGCGTCCAAACAGAAGTCTGCCGAAACGATGGAAGAATTTTTGAAACTGGTGTGAGAGAACAAGAAAAAAATCTCGACAGACTTGCATCAGGCTCGAAACGGTGCTACGATGTACTTGTCCAACACCAGCGGGTGTTCATGCGGCGCGAAAAGGAGGTTGCTATGGTCGCAGGACATTTGCAAGAAAAGAACGGCTATTTCTATGCCGTTCTCAGTTACAAGGATGCACAGGGCAAGCGGAAAACCAAGTGGATTCCCACAGGCTATCTAATCCGTGGAAACAAGAAGAAGGCGGAAGCGTTCCTAATGGAACAGCGCCAAACCTTCCAGCTTCCGGCGGAAGATACGGAGGCAGTGGAGAAGGGCAAACTGTTTGCGGATTATCTGGAACGCTGGCTGAAAATCGCGAAGAGTACGATAGCGATTACGACGTACAGCTCTTACGACGGGATGATGAAAAGCACCATCGTTCCGTGGTTCCGCAAAACAGGCGTGACCATCACGGAATTGACAGCCCAAGACATTCAGGACTTCTACACAGCACAGCTGGCGCGGGTAAAGTCCAACACGGTGATTCACTATCATGCCCTCATTCATCGGGCGTTGAAATATGCGGTAAAGACAGACCAGCTTTCCGTGAATCCAGCGGATAAGGTAGATCGCCCGCGCAAGAACGGCTTCCAGCCTGCTTTTTATGACAAGGATGAAATCAACCAGCTTCTCGCCTGTGTAAAGGGGACGCTGATTGAAACGCCGGTCATGCTGGCGGCATTCTACGGTTTGCGGCGCAGCGAAGCCGTTGGGCTGCGCTGGAATGCCATCGACTTCCAGCAGAACACCATCACGATTCAGCACACGGTGATTGCGTGCAGGCTGAACGGAAAGTACGAGGTCATCGCCCGCGATACCACGAAAACGAAGTCAAGCCGCCGGACGCTGCCGCTTGCAGCGCCAATCCGGAAGTATCTGCTTGATTTGCAGGTTCGGCAGGCGGAGAACCGCAGACTTTGCGGCAACTGCTATTGCAAGGATTATGAAGGCTATATCTGCATCAATGAGATGGGGTATCTGCTGAATCCGAACAGGGTATCAGCGATGTTTGAGCTGACGCTTCAGCAAAACCATCTGCGGCATATTCGCTTTCATGACCTGCGGCACAGCAGCGCGAGCTTGCTGCTTGCGAACCATGTGCCGCTCAAACAGATTCAGGAGTGGCTGGGGCACAGCGATTCAGCACGACGGCGAACATCTACGCGCACCTTGATGCGGCTTCCAAGCAGAACACAGCAGAAGCAATGCTGCATGGACTGGGATTGGAAGAAGAATGAGGCTGCTTCCAAACGAACATGCACCGAGGCGTGAGCAGACGAAAATAGGATGAGATTCGAGCCCAATAAAAAATTCGGCTAAACAACACACTTGTCATTTAGCCGAATGTGGCGGAGACGGTGGGATTCGAACCCACGGACCCTTGCGGATCAACTGATTTCGAGTGTTTTATCAATCGTGGAAATTAGCAGAAAATCAGGTGCTGAACTGGAAGTTGGCATACCCGGAAAATGTTCAAAAATCAAGTGTTTCTGGACTTCGCAAAGGCGGCAGGCAAGCAGAGGCAAAGGCTCGAAAAATGTAAGCTGTTCTCTCCGAATTTGGAGAGAAATTGGCAGGTTGGAGAGAAAATTGGAGAGAAAAGAACGAGAACAGCGCGCAACGCACACCCGTCTGGTGTTGGTAAAACAGATGAGGTGATATGCAATGAGTCAGAACATCGACTATAAAGCGATTTTGAAGGCGTATCCGGAGACGATTTCGAAGGAACAGCTCTATAAATTGTGCCATATCAGCAAGCGCATGGCTAAGTTCTATCTTGACAATGGGATGATTGCTTGCACAAATACGGGGCATTCTACGCATAAGTACATTATCCGAACGAGTGATGCAGTGGCATTTCTTCGGGATAGGGAGAAGCATCCTGACAGGTATCGTGTTACAGGAGTAGGCGGAGCGGGGCGTGAGCCGATTGTGCATCCGTCAATCAACTATGATCAAGCAGTTATGCGAGCGTATCAGCGGCTTTTAGTTCGGAAAATCAGCGTGTATCCAGACTTGATGACGGCGGCGGCGATTTCCCAGTTGACGGGTTACTCAAAAAAGACCGTTTTGACGTGGGCAAGCCTTGGAATGATTCGCTGGTTTAAGAACGCTCAGCAGCAGTATGCACCAAAAGAATTGGTGATGAAGCACTTGTTGAGCAGGGAGTTCCGCGAAATTCGCAATAAGAGCGATACGCACGAGGAATGGATTCGGGAACTTATGGAAAATATGAACGCACAAAAGAATCAAAAGTAAAAGAGGCGTATTCTGGATGCGGCGCGCAGAAGGACGACAGCGCAACGTTAGCAATGGATTGAAGTTCTTCAATCGTGTTTCTTCGTCTGCTTGCCCTCCGCCGACTGCATTCATCAATAATCAGAATTTGAATCGTCGTTTCGATGATGTCGGTCAGGCGGAGGGAGTGGAGCTCGTTCTGCTTTATGTAAATACGTAGCGCATCCTTACCATTGGCATTGAGTGGATGTGAGTTGATAAGCATCACGTTGATGGCGATGTACAACGTAAGTGGCAAATTTCAGTGAACTGGGTGGAGAAATAGATGAAAAAGCGATTATCTTGCCGCTCTGACTGCTGGGCGGTTCACAAATTAGTCAGACACTGTCTGACTAATTTGTGAACCGCCATAGATGAGGAAAAACTGCCACATCTACTTCAAATTCGTAACAGAAAAGCTTTTTTCCGAACTGCTTCAACAGATAACCGAAAAGCATTTGAAGCAACTGCTCGGCATAAGCAGCCCGGTTTCGCCTTGCCACTCTTCCTCCACAATCATTCGGCTAATCTCAATAGAAGTTTTTTGTGGCATTCCAGCTTTTGCTTTCTCCATCTTGTCCATCATTTTTTCCGCCAAACTGTATTGCATATTGCTTGTAATCCATTTCGCCAATAACGGCATTAATGCAATCATAGAGTGCCGTATGTGCGGCCACAAGAACTGGTATTTTCTTATCAATATCGACTTCTATTGGTGATTCGAAATCCGTAATTTCACGTTTGATAGAGCCATCACCACACACCCAAAAAAGACCGAAGGGTTTTGGCGCATTCAAAAATTTGTAGTCAACGCCACCTTTGTGCTTTATATAATTTGCCCACTTACGCACTTCTGAAATTGCATCATAACAAATGCATAGCTTGTTTTGCAATTCCTGCATATTCCTATTTTCCAACTCGTTCTTAACAAATTTATATTTACAATGTTCCATGATCGTTTCCCGCGTCCATGTATCATTGTATACTTCCCCATTTTTCAGCTTTGCAGAAGTATAGAGCTTTTTCCCCCAATACACCGTTTGTAATATTTGATCGTAAGTATTAATGTACCACGTTGAGGCTGTTCCAAAGTACAGGCATCGGAAGAAAAATTGTGGTGTATAGCCTTGTGACCAACTTAAATTATCATCAGAATCAAACAACTTATAACTTTTAATGGTGAAAAATCTTGCAGCTTGCAAGCATTCATCAGCTTTTTGAGCAAAATATACTGATGGTTTAATTGATTGCTCGAGGATGAATGGAGACGGCTTAAAATTAACAAACCGCATAGTGCCTACAAATTCATGAAACCGTTCAACGTATTGCTCATAGGTGAGTTCATCTTTATCGCGATATTTAATGAAGCACTTTTGCAACAATGAATTATCAATTTCTGAATGTGTGTATGTGAACTCCTCCATAGATTGGTATTCACTATCTTGTTCCCTGATTTTAAAGAACGAAGAACATACAGGTCTCGTACTCGCAGAAATAGTTATTTCTCTTGCCATGGTTCATTTACCTCTTTTCTTAGTTTTTCAGTTCCATATCCATCCCATCTTTCTATGTGGCTGGCGTTCTTTGTGTATCTTGCCCTCGCACATCAGCAGAAACAAAATGTGATACAGAATCCTACTTGTCCGTCTGACAAAAAAACGGTTCTACTCAACTTCGGCTGCTATTCTACATCTACGTTGTCTTGGTACGTTCTTCGTTAATGAGATATTTCTCCATCCTTTTCACCTCACCGACTATATTCTATCATACTTTGTAAGTCAGCGCAAGGTTATTTGGGAATAGTATCAGCTCTTGTCGGTTGCCCCCAAGGTTCCGTGAAGAATCAAAAATATAGCCGGCTATTCCGTCCGATTGACTTGATATTTCCAGAGATAAATGATAAAATCAAAGTACACTGGGGGTGCAGTATCCTTTTGAGGACTATGCGCAAGAGTGGCCTCGGTAGTAATGCTTTGGAAAGGAGCGGCGATATGAATAACCTGGAAATTCCGGTTGGCACATCTGATTTTGCAGAGATTCGTCAAAATGGATACTATTACGTTGACAAAACTGTCTTAATCAGCGAGCTTCTTAAGACAGCAAGCAATAAAGTGACATTGATTACGCGCCCACGGCGGTTCGGCAAATCGCTGGGCATGAGTATGCTGGAAAACTTTTTTGATATCCGAAAGGATAGCAGAACTCTTTTTGCAGGTCTGGAAATTTCCCAAAACAAGGCTTTGTGTGACGAATGGATGAATCAGTACCCTACAATTTCTGTTTCATTTAGCAGGGTGTTTGGACTCAATTACACAAAAGCGTATGATATGCTCACAATGGTAATTGCAGATTTATTCAATAAACATCTATATTTGATTCAAGATGGAAAGGGGACAGATTTTGAAAATAGCACATTTAAGCACCTCGCTGATGGATGTGCCTCTGAAAAAGAAATAAAAAGCAGCTTTTTACTCCTTACAGGGATGATGCAGAATTATTATAAAAAGCCTGTGATTTTGCTGATTGATGAATATGATGTTCCTGTGGAAAAAGCGAATAATAATGGATATTATGCAGAAATGCTCGACACCATGAAGAGCTTGATGCAGGCACTAAAGGATAATCAAGCACTTAAGTTTGCAGTAGTTACAGGCTGTCTTAAAATTGCGAAAGAAAGTATTTTTACGGGTACGAATAATTTTGTGTTGGAAACAATTATGTCCTCACGTCTTAGTGAGTGTTTTGGTTTTGTACAATGCGAAGTGAATCAAATTCTTGCGGATGCTGGCATAGAAGGTAAGGCAGAGATGATGAAGAAATGGTACGATGGCTATCATTTCGGAAGTGTTGATGTTTACTGTCCATGGGATGTGATGTGCTATGTGCAGAAGCTGATGACTGATTCTAATGCTCAACCGGATAACTTTTGGAAAAACACAAGCGATAATGCGGTAATTCGTTCTTTTATTGACTATGCGGGTGCCAGTATTACGAAGAAATTTGAAACTTTGATGGATGGTGGATACATTGTCCAGAAAGTGGATGAGAATCTGACATACGATTACCTTCATTCCTCTGAGGAAAATCTATGGTGTATGTTGTATTTGACGGGTTATTTGACACAACTCAGAGACGGCGAGATTGCTGAAGCATTGCCAGAAGATACGGTAGCATTAAAAATCCCTAATCTCGAAATTCAAGAACTTTTTGTAACTGAAGTTTCAAAATGGTTTAGGGAAAATGCTTCCCAATGGAATAAGAATGCACTTTTTGAAGCCGTGTGGCGTGGCGACTGCGAAAGCATCACAAGGGAAGTGAGCGCACTATTAAGGCGCACCATAAGCTACCATGATTATGGAGAGGACTTTTATCACGCATTCCTGAGTGGTATTTTCGCTGGTGCTGGATATCAGGTGGATTCAAACAAGGAACATGGAGAAGGTCGAAGTGATGTCGTTGTCTGTGATACCATCAATGGTCGGGTGGCTATTTTTGAAGCGAAACGTGCGATGACATTAGGTGATTTGGAATCTGCGTGCGACAAGGCGCTGCGGCAAATTGACCAAAGAATGTACGCTAAAGATTTTGAAGATGAGTATGACAGTGACCACATTCATTGCTATGGCATTGCGTTCTATAAAAAACGCTGCTTCGTAAAGAAAAAGGATTGAGTATTTTCAGCCCGTCAGCATACTGTGAATAACACGGTGTGCTGGCGGGCTCTTTGGCATTTCAGGATGAGTTTCTACCTATTAGATAAGTACATTCTGCGGTGGGGACTCAAAGAACGTGTCTCTGAAAATGCAGCGCTTATTTCTTGAACAGGCAATCGGTGAGATTGTGATGAAATCCACCGTGGCATTGTCGAACTTTCCAATTAGTGCATCATGGCTGCAGCGAAGAAGTTGTTTGACAAGTGGCATGAGAAAAATATCGTCGGCTGTTCCGTCCGATTGACTTGCTATTTCCAGAGATAGATGGTAAAATCAAAGTACACTGAGGTTCAATATCCTTTTGAGGGTTATGCGCAAGAGCAGCCTCGGTAGTAATGCTTCGGAAGGGAGTAGGTAGCATGGCTTTTTTGAACATTCCGAAGGGAAAATCCGAATTTGAAAAGATCCGTAGAGAAGGTCTATACTATGTCGATAAGACAGGGCTGATTGGTGAAATACTCAAGTCGTCCGGTACGCAAGTTACATTAATAACTCGCCCGCGCCGCTTTGGAAAGACGTTAGGAATGAGTACGCTTGAGTGCTTCTTAGACATTCAAAAAGATAGCAAAAGTTTGTTTGAAGGACTGGAAATTTCAAAGCAAAAGGATATTTGCGATGCGTGGATGAACCAGTGGCCTGTGATGAGTTTGAGTCTTAAAGCAGTTGAGGGAAACGATTTTTCAACTGCGTATGAGCAGTTTGTTTATGAAATTGGAGAACTTTATAAGAAACATGAATATCTGATGCAAAGCTCGGTGCTGAACGAAGAAGAAAAGAAGCTGTTTTGGAACATTGCGTATAAGCACGCGGGAAAGGTTGAAGTGATGCGTTCACTTCAAATTCTCTCAGAGTTTCTGAACAGACACTATCATAAAAATGTAATTCTTCTCATTGATGAGTATGATGTTCCTATGGCGAAAGCAACCAGCAACGGCTACTACAAAGAAATGCTTGAAATCATGAAGGGATTTATGCAGGCATTAAAGGATAATCCGTATCTTCAACTTGCCGTGGTTACTGGATGCCTGAAAATTGCAAAGGAGAGCATTTTTACAGGCACAAACAATTTCGTCTCGAACACAATTACTTCGTCTCACCTTAACGAATACTATGGATTTGTTCAAAGTGAAGTGGATAAAATCCTTGAAGATGCAGGCATCAAGGGGAAGGAAGAAGTCATAAAGAAATGGTATGATGGTTATCATTTCGGTGATGCTGATGTCTATTGCCCTTGGGATGTGATGTGCTATATTGATGATTTGCAGAAAAATTCCAATGCAGAACCAGATGAGTACTGGAAAGATACGAGTGACAACGCAATCATTCGCTCGTTCATTGATTATGCCGGCACAAGCATTACAAAGAAAATGGAAACGCTGATGAGCGGCGGATATATCGTACAGAGAGTTGATGAAAATCTGACGTATGACTATTTGCACTCATCTGAGGAAAATCTATGGAGCATGATGTACCTGACGGGCTATTTGACACGGGTCAGAGATGGTGAAATCAATGAAGCTCTTCCGGATAACATGGTGGCACTGAAAATTCCGAATTTGGAAATTAAACAGATTTTTGAAACAGAGGTCGCTGAATGGTTTGAGGAAAGTGCTTCTAAATGGAATAGAAACACACTTTTTGAAGCCGTGTGGCGTGGCGACTGCGAAAAAATCACAAGGGAAGTGAGCACACTATTAAGGCGCACCATAAGCTACCATGATTATGGAGAGAATTTTTATCACGCATTCCTGAGCGGTATTTTCGCTGGTGCAGGATATCAGGTGGATTCAAACAAGGAACATGGAGAATGTCGAAGTGATGTCGTTGTCTGCGATACGATCAATGGCCGGGTGGCTATTTTTGAAGCGAAACGCGCGATGACATTAGGCGATTTGGAATCTGCGTGTGACAAGGCGCTGCGGCAAATTGACCAAAGAATGTACTCCAAGGATTTTGAAGATGAGTATGACAGTGACCACATTCATTGCTATGGCATTGCGTTCTATAAAAAACGCTGCTTCGTAAAGAAAAAGGATTGAGTATTTTCAGCCCGTCAGCATACTGTGAATAACACGGTGTGCTGGCGGGCTCTTTGGCATTTCAGGATGAGTTTCTACCTATTATAATAAGTACATTCTGCGGTGGGGCAAAGAATACAGTGCTTATTCGTTGAGAAGCCAATCAATGAGGTTCTCGGATTTGATGCCGTCATAGGAAGTATCAAGTCCCGGCTCAAGAGATAACACGATTTTTTCGTAGTTATCACGAATGCTTTGCAGCGGTGCGAGTTCACGCTTGCGCACGTCCTCGCTCATCATGGACTCCGTTACCTGAATATACTTTTTTTCGTCAGCTGTCGTTGCGATGAAATCCACCTCGCCATTGCCGATTTTGCCGATTGCTACATCATAGCCACGGCGAAGAAGCTCAAAGTAAACGACATTCTCGATGGCGTGACCGCTGTCGCGATTGCGAAAACCCAGTAAATAATTGCGAAGTCCGATGTCAACGATATAGTATTTTCCGAGCGTGCGGAGGTAGGCTTTGCCCTTGATGTCAAAGCGTTTGATTTCATAGAAGAAGTAGCTCTCCAACAGCGCATTCACATAGGCTTGTACAGTATGTGCGCTGGGGATACCCTTGCGTTTATCATCGTCCAAAAGCCCTTCGTTTACCAGTATATTACCGATGGAGGCAATAGAAACGCTGGAGCCGATATTATCTGCAAGGAACAGGATAATCTTGCGAAGCAGCGCAGGGTCTGTGATTTGCTTTTGCCCTCTGCGAGTTTCTCGCTCCAGAATATCGCGGATTACGACTGTGGAATAGATGCCATCAAGAAGTGCCAGCACCTTTTCCTGCTCCAGACCAACATCAGCGATGCCAGGCATCCCGCCGAAGCGCATATAGGCAGCGAAAACCTCTCGCAACTCATAGCGTTCATTGTTTTTATCGAATACCTGTTTGCGAAGCCCGCCAAGCGCACTTTGCGTTTCACGAACATCAAAACCATGAAAATCGAGAAATTCGCGGAAAGAGAGCGGCAGCATTTTGATTTCTACGCACCGTCCGGAGAGATAGGTGGCATACTCCGAAGAAAGAAGATAGGCATTCGACCCGGTAACATAGATATCGCAATCAAAGTCCACACGGAAAGCGTTTACTGCATCTTCCCATGCTTTGATTCGCTGCAGCTCGTCAAAGAAAAGGTACATCCTCTTTCCGGCGATGATGCGCTCTTTCACATATCGGTAGACATCGTCAGCACTCATCTTATGAAAATCAAAGGACTCAAAATTCATCTCGATAATCTGCTCCGGCAGAACACCGGTATCCTTCAAATGCTGAACCATCAACTTTAACAGACTGGACTTACCGCAGCGGCGAATACCGGTAATAACCTTGACTGGTTCCGTATCCTGAAAGCCAATCAGCTTATTCAAATAGCTGTCGCGCCGTCTAAGTTCATGAGAATCTATCATGTGGTACACCTCCTGTATCATTAGTATAGCACAAATCGGCGAAAAAATAAAGTAAATGCACTGAAATGCAAAAACTTTTAACATTCGACCGACTTTGCAGCGCTAATCAATAACAGTCTGTGGATACTATGCGCAGCGCGGTATGCTGGGGTTCATTTGCGTTAGTCAGAATACAAAGATTCGCGGCGATTCTTATTTGAAAATGGTATCGGCTGATTTCTATTGGGAATATGATTGCGTGAAAACACAAAAAAATTCCGATTTCGGAATACTATATTGACTTCGAGAATATTCTGTTCTATAATAGAGATACTTCTTGCAGGAGGTGTATTCAGTGGTAGAGCGAAAAGAGTATCTTGACGAGCTGATTGGCTGGAAGGACGAACAAGTCATCAAGGTCGTGACCGGCATTCGCCGCTGCGGAAAATCCACATTGCTGGCGCAGTATCAAACTTGGCTCAAGGAGAATGGCATTGCAGATGCGCAGATTGTTTCGATAAACTTCGAGGAATTGGAGTATGAGGAACTGCTGGATTACAAAAAGCTGTACGCATATCTGAAAGAACGGCTGATTCCCGAAAAAAACACCTACATCTTTCTTGATGAAATTCAAAAGGTTGCTGACTTTGAAAAGGTCGTGGATAGTCTGTATGTGAAGCCCAATGTGGATATTTACATCACCGGCTCTAATGCGTACACGCTTTCTGGCGACCTTGCCACGCTTCTGACAGGGCGCTATGTGGAGATTAAGATGCTCCCGCTTTCGCTGAAAGAATTTCTGACGATTACAGGGATGGACGAAGAGAACGGCTTTGCGGAGTACTTGAAATGCGGCGGACTGCCTTACGTCGCTCGGATGGGGCGCACCACAGCAAAAGTGGAAACCTATTTGGAGGGCATCTACAATACCGTTATCGTGAAAGACATCGAAGATAGGCAGGTGCGGCGCGAAAGCGAGCCGAGCAAGCGGAAAATCACAGACATTGCCCTGCTGAAATCAATTGCCAAATACCTTGCAAGCGTGGTGGGCAGCCCTGTTTCCATTCGCAGCATTACCGACTATCTGATTTCTTCCGGCAGAAAAGTTTCTCCGAATACGGTGGATGATTATGTGGATGCGCTGACAGAATCATTCATATTTTATCCTGCTGAGCGCTTCGACATTGTGGGAAAACAGCTTCTGAAGGTCAACAAGAAGTTCTACATTGTTGATCTCGGTTTGAGAAACCACATTCTCCCCCGCAGAAATTACGATTTCGGCTTCACGCTTGAAAATGTAGTCTATTTTGAGCTTTTGCGACGGGGCTATCAGGTGATGATTGGCAAGCTCGGAAGCACGGAAGTTGATTTTGTGGCGGAGAAGCATGGCGAATACAGCTACTATCAGGTAACAGCTGATATGATGGCACAGGAGACGTTTGACCGCGAAATGCGTCCATTGACACAAATCCGCGATAATTACGAAAAAGTAGTCCTTACATCAGAACGCCTGACAGTAGGAAACTATAATGGCATTCGCGTAAAGAACCTTACAGACTGGCTTCTTGGAAAAGATAGCTGACATCATGAATATACCCTATCGGGGATAAAATGCATGCCGAATGCAGGATTATACCCGATAGGGCTCTTTTCCTTTATGCAAATACAGCGGCACGCTCTATCAGCAGTGCAATGCAGGCTTGCCGAATATCATCGGGAATTTCAGCATGTTCGGCAATAGAAATCAGCACGTCAACCTTTTTAATCAAATTTCCAATCATCTTTTCAGCAGCAGCGGACGACAAGTGGCAGGCTGCTGCTAACGCAAAGAAATCCTTCTTGCGCAAGTTGCTCTTTTTGCCGTTCAACGCCAAAGCGGTTTCCTCTGTGTCAGTTGATACGATGTTTACAGGAAGCATGTCATACGCGGGAGACAACATAAATTCCTGTGAGCCGGGGGCAGTTTCAAGCAATGAAAAATTTTTCAAATGCATATCGGAATTTCCCACCAGAAAAGAAAAAACAATGCGAATAAAGAATTCTGCCATATCTAATCCCTTTTGTGAAGACCATCGGTCAATGACTTTGGCACATCGTTCATAGGAACTTTGGTACTTGTCATTTGTCAACCGATAGGTTAATTGACAGAAATCTTCCATAGCTAACAGTCGAATTGATTGATCTGGCAGCACCATGCGGTCAACACGCTTCGTAATATAAGCATATGTACCATCTGATTGGATGAGTCCATGCGGTACTGTGGTGATGCCTGCTGCATCGGCCATACACATAATCATTTGCTCTGCTTCTGGCAAGGCACGATACTCATTCGTCTGCGGCTTTAGAATATATCCGGATGGATAACCAACTAAAGTTAGGCGAGCTTTCTCTTCTTTGGACAGGTGCAGCGACAATTTTTTTTGCACACCCGGTACAGTGTAGCCCTTACTGATTGTTTCATTTGCAATCCATTCTAATGCTTCGTTTGAAATGGTGATTTCAGGTAATCTGGTAGTTCCAAAGAAATGTTTGATGCAGGAGTGATGCCAGCCGCAGGAGGCAGCTCCTTTATTCTTGATGGGCTTTCCACAGCAAAGGCAGATCATTTGCGCACCTCTTGAATGGTTACATTGCCAATCGTATCACGACATGCGACAAGCAGCAAACCAAAACGGTCTTTTCGATTAAGTTTCCAGTTGCGCGTGACAACATTTAGCAGCCACCCTTCTGGAATGAGACCGTCGAAGAAAGAAAATAGTGTGCTGGAGTCATAAGGCTCATCACGCAGCGGAAGAGTCAGCGAAACTGCTCTCGGATTCTCGCTGCTTAGATAATCTGCATCATAGGCAAAGCGATAGCCATCTTCTGTCTCAGAAAGTGTGCCAGCATAGCAATCTTCGACATAAACAAATCCTGCTCTAAATGCGTCCATCAGTCTGTTTCCTTTCTGCCGGGGACGGCTTCCATACCAAACATAGCAAGTGCTATATTTACTTTGTCCATGCGGACAGTAGGTTTTCCCTGCTCTAATTCACGGACAAAGCGAAGTCCAAGACCAGAACGAACAGCAAATTCTTCTTGCGTGAGTCCTGCAGCCTTGCGGCTTTCGCGGACAAACGGGGCAATCTTGTTCACGATAAACACCTCCAAAGGCTTAAATCATCACTCTATTTTATACCCAATCGGGGCGAAAGTCAATAAGGAAGGTGAAATTATACCCGATAGGGATTATATGAATTCGTGACGGATAGAGAAGAAAGACAAGCCATGTCTAAAAACGCGGATGCACACGCTGCAAAAGTGTGATAGAATCATACCGTCGAAAGATACAGAGAGGCTCCCGCGCACGGCGCGAGGGGCTTTTTTCGTACCCTTCGATAGAAAAAAACGTGCGCGAAAGGAGCGCACAGAAAAGAAAGGAAACATATGAGTAACC
>ERZ779865.1107-NODE-1107-length-20715-cov-8.610939_pt1 | contig 20715 bp, 15 predicted proteins | sample MGYA00433088_ERZ779865 | MGnify/ENA primary metagenome ERZ779865 (study PRJEB29588, sample SAMEA2151703) | human gut metagenome | biome: human gut; feature: human-associated habitat; material: faeces | place: Denmark | collected 2008/2010 ... | reverse complement strand
TGCTAATATCGAAAAAGTTTCACCACGGTACAAGAAATCGGGTTTGTTATATACTTCGATTGCAGCAATCATTGCGGAAATGCTTTTATCTAGGGCAGCACCGCACAATTGCTGAGGCAAGCGCTGTCGAATCACCCATCAGGCAGGAAACCATAGGCTTCCCGGCGCATTTCTTCGCGAGAGCGCACAACTTCAAGCCGCCAGGCAGGGCCTGTCAGCCAGAAGCAGATTCGCCAATGCGAACATGATATTGAATTTGGCTCTCTGCTTTTCGAGCCCTCGGTATCGCGTTTTTCGAAATTGCAGCTGTTTCTTGACGACACCGAATACGTGCTCTACTTTTGCCCGAACAGAAGACTTTGCGTGTTCTGCTTTCTTTGCGGCATACTGGCCGCTCTTGCTCAGCTTTTTTAATTGAGATGGACGTCGGTTAATTTTGTATTTGATCTTGCGTCCGGATTTGTTCCGAACGATCGCGTCCTCACGGTTCCCGGCTCCAAGATAGCCACTGTCGCCGTAAACGACATCTTCCTCACCGGTCAGCAGGGATGAAGTCTGCGTCACATCATGGACATTAGCTGGTGTCGCCTCCACTGTGTGTACCAGTCCGCTGTCCTTATCCACCCCAACATGGGCTTTATAGCCAAAGTGCCATGTGTTGCCCTTCTTGACCTGATGTGCATCCGGATCCCGCTTTTTCTCCTTGTTCTTGGTGGAAGACGGCGCGGAAATAATGGTGGAATCTACGATCGTTCCCTTTTTCAGGATAAGGCCCTGTTCAGTGAGCGCGGTAACAACTTGTGCAAACAGTTTCTCCTGCAGTCCATTCTTCACCAGCAGGTTCCGAAAGCGGCCAATGGTATCTCCGTTCGGCACCTGATTGCTGGAATCCACGCCGCAGAACTGCGAGAACGCACGGCTGTCGATGATTTCATTGCGCGCCGCGTCATCCGCGAGGTTGTAGAGGTGCTGCAGCACATAGATTCGGAGCATCAATTCCAAGTCGTAGGGCTTATTGCCGCGCTCTCCTTCGTAATAGTGCGGCTGCACGATCCCGACCCATTCCGACCACGGAATCAGTTTCTCCATGATTCCCAGAAACTCTTTCTTCTTCGTTGATGCCTGCCCCAGCTCGTCGCTGATCAGGCTCATCGTCAATTGCTTCTTCACCTCTTTATTATACCTCTTTCCCGACCTTTTGGCTGTTCTTTCTTTGTGCGGGATTGCCTTTATTATGAATGTTGACTTGACCCATGGTTCGATTTTCCGCGGACTGCTCCGTTTTTCTCTGCCGCTGATGGCGGGCAATCTGCTCCAGCAGCTTTATAACCTTGTGGACACCTTCGTCGTCGGGCGATACTGCGGTGAAATCGCCCTTGCCGCCGTCGGCAGCGCGTTTTCCGTCATGATTCTGCTCACGAGCATCGTCACCGGGCTGTGCATGGGCAGCGGCGTGGTTGTCAGCCAGCTTTTCGGGCAGAAAGACGATGCCGGCGTGCGCAAAGCGGTCGGCAATGCGTTTGTGCTGATTGCGGGCGTATCAGCGCTGCTGACTATCCTTTCCTACGCGCTCCTGCCCGTCATGATGGCGCTCCTGCGCATTCCGCCTGAAGCGCAGGGCGTTCTCTCCCGCTACCTCTTGATTGTGTTCATCGGTATCATCCCGACGTTCCTGTATAACTTCGGGGCGTGTATGCTCCGCGCCGTTGGCAATTCAACCGCGCCGCTGGTTTTCCTGCTGATTTCGTCGCTGACGAACGTCGCGCTGGACTTTCTGTTCGTGGCGGTGCTGCCGTGGGGCGTGGCGGGCGCTGCCGTCGCGACGCTTATTTCGCAAGTACTGTCCGGTTTCCTGTGCTTAGGTTATGTGCTCTTCCGCGTTCCGGCGCTGACGCCCTCGCAGCACGACCTGCGCCCCGACCGTGCGCTGTTCAGGCGCATCTTCTCCGTCTCTGCCATGACCAGCATTCAGCAGTCCATCATGAATTTCGGCATCCTGTGTGTGCAGAGTCTCGTGAACAGCTTCGGTCTGGCAGCGATGGCGGCATTCACCGCCGGCGTGAAGATTGACTCGCTGGCGTACAGCCCCGCGCAGGACTTCGGCAACGGCTTCGCGACCTTCGTCGCCCAGAATCAGGGGGCGAATCAGCCGCAGCGCCTCCGTCACGGCATCCGCACAGCGTTCCTGCTTTCCGGCGGCTTCTGCCTGATTGTTTCCGCGCTCGTGGCGATTTTCGCCGAGCCGCTGCTGCTCGTGTTCCTCAAAAATGCATCGGCGGAGTCTCTTTCCATCGGCGTAACGTACCTGCGCACCGAGGGGCTGTGCTACATCGGCATCGGCTTCCTGTTCCTGCTTTATGCCATTTTCCGCGGTTTGGAGCAGGCAGGCATGAGCATCGTCCTGACGGTGCTTTCGCTTGGGCTGCGCGTTGTGCTGTCCTACGCCTTCGCGCCGCATTTCGGCATGATGGCGATTTGGCTGGCAATTCCGGCGGGCTGGCTGATTGCGGATATTGTCGGTTTCGTTGCCATGGGGCGGCGCGGACTAATGCGTTCCGCTTCCAATAAAACGGGCAAAAGTGCCTGCTGACATCGGGATGGATTCGCCGCTTTGTGACAAGTTTGTAACACCTGCGCGCGCCCCTTGACGAATCCGACTCGGCGTTGTATGATGGGGATACTCAATAACGAAAGGATTGTGCGGAACGGGTATGAAGAAGGAAACGAATCCCAAGGCGAAGCGGAATGGCCTGTGGTGCAATGTGCTGATTGTGGCAGCGCTGCTGCTGATTGTGGCGGTGCTGATGGTTATGCTGCGGAGGAACGCGCCCGCAAATGTAGACGCTAATGCGCCTTTGCTGCCCCTGACCGCAACAGATGCGCCGACCGAGGCGCCGACAGAGCTTGCGACCAGCACACCGGAGGCAGCGGCGACCCCCGAAATCACCGCGGCACCGGAAGCGGCTGCCGCGCCGGAAGTCACAGACGTCCCCGAAGCCACCGCCACCCCCGACCTGTCGCAGGTGAAAGCATTCCTCGTCGTCACCGTCGGTGACAAAACGTATCAGCCGATTCCGCTGACCGAAGAGGGCTATTATCGCCTCCGCCACGGCGACTGCATCAACATCGTCCATGTCACCCCGACAAGCATCGACATGCACGAGGCGAACTGCGACAATCAGGATTGCGTGGAGCAGGGCGAAGTGACGCTGGAAAACAAAGGTGAGCGCATTCTGGGCAACATGATTATCTGTCTGCCGAATCAGGTGACGCTCCAGCTGTACAGTCGCGACGAATTGATGGACTGGCTGACGACCGTGCAGGAGGACGCAGCAAATGAATAAGCAGCAAATCACCACAAAGCAGCTTGCGCTGTGCAGTGTGCTGCTGACGCTGATGCTGGTGCTGGGCTGGGTAGAGAGCCTGTTTCCACCGCTGATGGGCGTACCGGGCATCAAGCTGGGCTTAAGCAACGGTGTGCTGATTTTCGCGGTCTACATGCTGTCCCTGCCGACGGCGTGGGTGCTGATGCTGCTGAAAGTGGTGCTGTCCTCACTGTTTTTAGGCGGCGTAGCGGCACTGCCGTACGCACTGGCAGGCGGTGTGCTGTCGCTGGCAAGCATGTGTCTCCTTTCGCGCATGAAGTGGATGCACCCGGTCACGGTCAGCATTGTCGGCGGCGTGATGCACAACGTCGGGCAAATCGTGATGGCGATGATTATCCTCCACACGTCGCAATTGGCGTACTACATGGCTGTCCTAATGCTCAGCGGCATTCTCTTCGGCGCGCTGACCGGCGTGAGCGCCACGCTGGTGATGAAGCACATGAAGCATATCAAGTGGGGGAAATAGCGAAGGGGGGGCAGGGGGCGACCGCAGACTTCATCTGTTTTCATGCCTTCTTGTCGCCTCCGCAGAGGTGAAGCCCTCTGCACGACAAAAATCAACTAACACAGAAAACAAAAAGCAGGACTACCTCCACGCCGGAGACAGCCCTGCTTTTTGTTGTGCGAAAGAATCCATCAGAAGAAAAGGAAACGCTTCTTCTGATACGGCTCGCTTGACATGCCCTTGAAATCATAGCCCGTCGCGGCAATCGCAGCTTTCACCTGCGCTTCGTCCAGCGGATCTTCGGAAATGACCACCGTTTCACCCTTGCCGTGGGAGGAAGTCACCTTCTTGACCGCCGGGAATGCCTTGCGGATTGCGTCATTGACATGGCTCTCGCACATGCCGCACATCATGCCATCAATTTTCAGCGTCGTTTTTATCATCAGCCCTCATCCTTTCGATGAATGCAATATACCCCATCAGGGTATCTGAATGATAGCACCAGCGCGGCGGATTGTCAAGCGGTTTCGTTCGATGTGACTAACTTTTTAAGGTGACACCGCACAAATGCGGTGGTGCCTTAGCGGATGCCCGACCAGAGCGCGTCATTTTCCGCTTGAAACGCTTCCCTCAGCGCATTTTCATCTTCAGTAGATACATCCTGCTCAAAAATCAGGATGCCGTCCATATCCGGATCATGCTCCCAAACCTGCAGGGTCAGCACATCATTGTAGTGCCGGACGGTATAACCATCCGCGTCGAACGTCCAGTCCTCCTTCTCTTCGCCAACCGCCCAGCGCAGCAGCACCGCCTCCGTCCCATCAAAACGGTACAGCGTTTCTCTGTGAATGCCGCCCGCCAAGCCGCCGTTCACAGAACTCCTTACAATCTTGTGTTCTGCATCAAGGTCGTAATTCGTGAACGTCAGCGGACAGAGAACATACTGTTCGCCATCAAAAATGAAAAACTGGTAGACGAAATTGCTCGCGCCGCGCTGTGTCAGTATCACCACATCGTTGATGCCGTCGAAGTTGACATCCGCATAGGAAAGGTACGGGTCTTTCTCGCCGGACACGAAGCAGAGTTCCTGCCCGTTGTCCGCAATCAGGCGGTGGATGTACTCGTTCTCCGTCGTCTGCCCGATAATTTCCGCGCGGACAGGGGCGATGGTCATCAGGAGAAGCAAGGCAAGCAGGCAGAAACGGGAAATACAGTTCTTCATAAAGAATACTCCTTTCGCATTGGTATGCTAATGAAAGAACGAATGCGGGGCGGCAATTCATCCGCAGAAAAAAAGGAAATTTCTTCATCGTCTGAAATGGAAATGCTTGCAAATTACTGATGTTTGCGTTATAATGAAAATGGTAATTTATGATTCATACTATTTCCAGATAAGAATGCGCCAAGATGCGCGGCGAATTTTTCATTCTGGCTAACGTGAATGGAACGCAGCGTAGCAGCGCTACGCTAAGTGGAATGAGCGGACGCCAGAAGGGAAAAGGCGCAAGCAGATGGCGCAGGTGAATCTGGAAATAGTATCAAGGTTTCTTGCTGGGGAAGCGGGGAAAGGGGTGTTTGCCACGGCGCACGAAGGAGCAGCGCAATACTGCCGCAAAGTGGACAAGCGTGAAATTCCGGTCTGTCCGATTTTAGGGGTCAACATTGCAGTCATCAACATGAATTGGCTGCTGAAATATTTGGCGCAGAATATTCATCAATTGCAGGGAGATTACATCTGCGTATCGAATGTACATACAACCGTCGTCAGTTACGAGGATGCGGACTACCGTGCCGTGCAGAACGGCGGTTTGATGGCGATTCCGGATGGCAATCCGCTGGCGCAGGAGGCGCGGCGGCGCGGGTATCCGCAGATTCAGCGGACAACCGGGCCCGACCTGATGATGGAGGCCTTTCGGCAGTCTGCGGCACACGGCTGGCGGCATTATTTCTACGGCAGCACGCAGGAAGTGCAGGAGAAAATGATTGCGCGCCTGCAGAAGGAGTATCCGGGGCTGGTAATTGCGGGCACAGACGTGCCGCCTTTCCGCGAACTGACACCGGAGGAAGATGCGCTTGCCGTGGCGCGCATCAATCAGGCGCAGCCGGATTTTGTGTGGGTCGGGCTGGGAGCGCCGAAGCAGGAGCGCTGGATGGCGGCGCACCAAGGGCGTGTGCATGGGCTGATGATTGGCGTCGGCGCGGGCTTTGATTTCTTTTCGGGCAACGTGAGGCGCGCCCCGTTATGGATGCAGAAGCACAGCCTGGAATGGCTCTATCGCCTGATGCAAGACCCGAAGCGGCTATTCCAGCGCTACTGGAGCACGAATCTGAAATTCATCTGGAACGCGACCATCAGGAGAAAGTAAATGCAGCAAGCGACAAAACAGCCCGCTGTACTGCTGGTACACGATTATTATCAGGTTCCCGGCGGCGAGGATGTCGTTGTGGCGAACGAGAAGCACCTGCTGGAAACGCACGGTCACGCTGCGGCGCTGTATGTGCGGCGGAACGAGGAGATTTCGCGCATGGGAGCGCTGGAGAAAATCCGCAGTGCGCTGGGGATGTTTTTCAGCATCCGTACATGCCGCGAGGTTCGACGGAGCATCCGCGAAAACCGGATTTCGCTGGTGCATGTGCACAACACGCTGCCGCTGATTGGCCCGGCAGTGTATTACGCGGCATTGCGCGAGGGCGTTCCCGTGGTGCAGACGGTGCACAACTTCCGTCTGCTCTGCCCGAACGCGCTTTTCTACCGCGACGGCCATATCTGCGAGGACTGCACGAAAAAGGGGCTGCACTGCGCGGTGAAGCACCGCTGCTACCGCGGCAGCCGCCTGCAGACGGTGCTCTGCGTGCTCAGCACACGTTTGCACCGTGCCCTCAAAACGTACAGCCGCCTGCATTACATCACCCTGACGGACTTCAACCGGCAGAAGCTGCTGGCGCTTAAGCAGATTCCGCCGGAAAACGTGTCCGTAAAGCCGAACTTTGTGGAACCGTCGGAGACGATTGTGCCATACGCGGCGCGCGAAAATCAGGTGGTGTACATCGGTCGGCTGGATGCGCTCAAGGGCATTCGGCTGCTGCTGGAAGCGTGGGCGCGCTACGAGCGTTCAGGCGGGGGCATGAAGCTAATCATCTGCGGTACAGGGCCGGAGGAAGCATGGTGCCGCGAATATCTGACGCGGGAAAAGCTGAAGCAGGCGGAGCTGCGCGGCTTTGTGCCAAATTCGGCGGCACGGGCGCTGATGGGGCAGTCCAAGGCGCTGATTCTGCCAACGCAGTGGTACGAAGGCTTCCCAATGACGATTGTGGAAGCCTTCAGCGCCGCCACGCCGGTGATTTGCTCGGATTTAGGCAACGCGGGTTCCCTGATTTCGGACGGCGTGACGGGCTTCAAGTTTCCGGCGGACTCGGCGGAGCAGCTGGCGCAGACGCTCAACCGGCTGCAGCACGCGGAATCCGTCAGCGAAGGCGCGCTGAAAACGTATCAGGAGAATTTCACGGCGGAAGCAAATTATCGTCAGCTGATGGCGATTTACAGCAAGGCGATGCAGAAAAGCGGCGAAAGGAACGAACCATCATGCGGCTGATTGTGGCAGATGTACGGAGCACCAGCACGGACGGCATTGCCGCTGGGCATTATTTCACCGTCGCGCAGAATTATCTTGACCTGTTCGGCGCGGAGATGGATGTGCGCATTGCGGGCGGGCCGGTGTACGGCGACCGCTTCGGGAACAAGCTGATTCGTCTGCCGCATGATTACATCGTGGGCAGTTCGGCGGCGCGCAACAAACGCGCCGTGTTCCAGAACGTGCGCGCGCTGCTGCGGGAAGCGCAGGATGACGTGATTGTCCTCCAGTGCAGCGCCGTCGCAACAGCGTATCTGGGGCTTGCACTGTTCAAGAAGAAAGAAACGCGGGTCTACACCATCCAGTACAGCGCCGACGGTGTCAATTTGCTGCTGAAACGGGGGCTGTATGCGCTGTGCAGGCGGAAAATCAGCGGCGTTATCTGCCCCAATGCAGCCATTGGCGCGGCGTACGGGCGGCCGATGTGCGTCGTGTCCGATTACATCAGCACAGGAACGATGCAGCCGCCTGTGCCGTATGCGCAGAAGCGCTATGATTTCGGCATGGTCGGGCTGATTACGTCGGACAAGGGCGTCGTTGAGGCGGCAAAACAGCTGCGGAACACGCCGTATCGGGTGTTGATTGCGGGTCGGGTGCAGGAAGCGCCGCTGGAAACGGAACTGCGGGCAGTCTGCGCGGGCGCAAAGAACATCGAGCTGCGGCTGGAATACCTGTCCGAAGCGGTGTATGACGAGGCGATTCGCCAATGCCGTTACTGCATCCTAAACTATTCGGAGAATTACTCCCTGCACAGCAGCGGCGTTGTATTCGATATTCTCTTCCGGGGCGTGCCGATTGTGGGCAGCCGCTGCGGGACGCTGCAAATGGTGGAAGCAAACGAATTGGGCAAAACGGTATCCAGCATGGCGGATTTTGCGCCGGAAAGGCTGCTGGATGAAGCCGTGCATGACCGCTATGTGCGCAACATTGCGCGCTACTGCCAATCGCAGGCGCAGGAGCGGGAAAAGCTGCGGGATTTTCTGACGCGGGGCGCGGTGGAATAACCATGCCGCACAGCGCAAAGTGAAAGGAGGGGCTGAAGCGTGAAGGTCATGTGGATGGGGAATATTATCCTCCCTGCCATTGCGGAAAAAGAATCGCTTCCCCCGGTGTATATCGTGGGCTGGCTGGTCGGGCTGTCGCGGCGGCTGACGCAGCTGCCGGATGTGGCGCTGACGTATGTGTTTGACGCGCCGAAAGCGCTGACGGGCGAAGTGGACGGCTACCGCTATTACGGGCTGGTCAACCCCACACGCCCTACGCAGCGGTGCGGGGAAGCCTACACCCGGCAGCTGGAGGAAATCCTGCGCAAAGAGCAGCCGGATGTCATTCACCTCTGGGGCACGGAAAATCAGCACACGCTGGCCATGGTTGATGCGGCGGAACACCTGGGGATGCGCGAGCGGATTGTAATTTCCATTCAGGGGCTTCTGTCCATATACGCGGAGCATTATCGCGCTTATCTGCCGGAACACGTCTGCCACGGGCACACGCTGAAGGACTTGGTGAAGGGCAATATCGTCCGGCAGGAAGCAATCTACCGCCGCGTCGGGCAGTATGAACAGGAAGCCCTGCGCAGGGTGCAGCACGTTATCGGGCGCACCGACTGGGATGCTGCCTGCATGGCGGAGCTTGCCCCGCAGGCGGCCTACCATTTCAACAACGAAACGCTGCGGGACGAGTTCTACACCGGCGAATGGTCGCTGGACAGCTGCGAGCCGCACAGTCTCTTCTGCAGTCAGGCGCATGTGCCGCTCAAGGGGCTGCATCTGCTATTGCAGGCGCTGGCGATTGTCCGCAAGCGCTATCCCGATGTCAAGCTCTATGTGGGACGCAAGGACTATGGACGCATTCCGCCGCCTGCGCGCAATGCTTATGAACGGTACATCCATCGTCTGCTGCGCGAAAACGACCTCTACGACCATGTTGTTTTTACCGGAAGCCTGAATGCACAGCAAATGAAGGAGCGGTATCTAAAAAGTCAGGTGTTTGTGCTGCCGTCGAGCATTGAAAACTCCCCCAATTCGCTGGGCGAGGCGATGCTGCTTGGCGTACCGTGCATTGCGTCGGATGTCGGCGGCGTGCGCTGTCTGATGACGCACGGCGTGGAAGGGCTGATTTATCCGGCAGACGACCCGCATTTGCTGGCATATGATATCTGCGAGATGTTCGCGCATCCGGAAAAAGCGGCGCAGATGGCGCGCGCCGGGCGAGAACATGCCGGAAAAACGCATGATGCGCAGAAGAATCTGGAGATACTGCATCAGATTTATACGGAGATTGCACGATGAAAATCCGAATCACAAGGAACCATGTGGATGCACTCTGTGTGCTGATTGGCGTGCTGGGCATGGGTTCGCTGTATTTTCAGGTGTTGCGGATGCCGCTGATGGCAGCCATGCTGATTGCGTCGATTCTGCTGCTGACGCGGGCGCATCATCCGAAAATCAGCGCCCAGAACATACGCCTGACGCTGCTGCTGACGGCGGCGCTGCTGCTGACGAGCTTCGTCAACCCGCAGAACGGCATCCACATCAACGATATTGTCATTTGGCTTTGCAACATCGGCTATGTGCTGGTTCTGCAAAGCTGCATCGGGTATCGGACGTATATGCGGCTGTATACCAAAGTCATGCTGGCAGAGGCGGTCATCAGCCTGATTTCCTTCGTCATCGGCGATTTGCTGTCGCTGCCGCTGCCGCTGCTGCACTACGAAGTTTCCAGCGTCAACGGATTTTATCTGACGCCTTATTTCACCTTAGGCTGGCTGAACATCCCGGTTTTCCACCGCAACGCGGGTATGTTCAACGAGCCGGGCAGCCACCAGATTTTCCTGAACTTCGCGCTGCTGTTCCTGATGAGCGACGAAACGCGCATGGGCATGAGCAAGAAGAAATACTGCTGGGCAATTGCGCTGCTGATCGTCACCATCCTCAGCACGCTGTCCACAACAGGCTTTATTTGTCTGGGCGTTGTGCTGCTGACGGTGGCATTCCGCAAAAAGGGCGGGAAAATGGCGCGCAGCATCAAGATGGCGGCGTTCATTGGGCTGATTTTGCTGTTTGTCATCGAGTCTGTCACGGGCGTGGTGGAAAACAAGATTATCGGGCGAAATTCCGGCGGTTCGTTCTACACGCGGTGGAACGACACCTTCAGCGGCTTTGAAATCGGGCTGGAATCCCCCATTGCGGGGCAGGGCATTTTCTCGGAGCGAAAGGCGGAAATCCTGCTGGAACACAGGGTGCAGAACATTTCCAATGGCTTTGCCGCCTTCGTCATGGATACAGGGTTGATTCTCCCGGCAGTTTGGCTGTGGCTGACGTACCGCGGTATCCGCACCAAATTTGCCAAGGCGCGGCTGCTGTATGTGCTGGGCGTTTTCCTGCTGTATTTCCTGTGCATCAACACGGAGGGCGTTTTCCTGAACATACTGTTTCTGGGACTGCTGGGCAAGTGGCAGCCGGACGCGGAGGACACGCCTGATCAGCAGGCAAATGCGCGCAGCCAGAAGAAGCGCAGGTGGCGATGCACTGTGCCGCCGGAAAAACTGCGCCTGACGTTTAACACGCAGCCGGAGGACGCGGCGCAGGAGCAGACGGGCGAAACAGGCGGAGAGGAATCATGAACACAGCATCAAGGAGCGAAAACACGGCGCGCAACATCGGTGTAGGCGCAGTACGGCAGGTGGTTACGTTGCTGTTGGCTTTTGCCGTGCGAACGGTGTTTGTGCGCCGGCTGGGCGCGGATTATACGGGTGTCAACGGGCTGTACAGCAACATTCTGGCCATGCTGTCACTGGCGGAGCTGGGCGTGGGCAACGTGCTGGTGTACAGCTTGTACGCACCGCTGCACCGGGGCGACACGGGCGAAATCCAGCACCTGCTGGGCTATTATCGTCGCATTTACCGCCTGATTGCGCTGGCGGTAGCGCTGCTGGGCGCGGCGGTAATACCCTTCCTGCCGCTCATCATCAGCAGTGAGCTGCCGATGGCGCAGCTGATCGTCTACTATGTGCTGTACCTGGCGAACTCCGTGGCATCCTATCTGGTCATCTACAAAACGACGCTGATTCAGGCTGACCAGAAGGCATATTTGCAAAACATGGTTTCCGCCGCGGCGCTGGTGGTGCAGTATGCGGCGCAGATCGCGTGCCTGCTGATTTGGGGCAGCTATCTTGGCTATCTGCTGATTCAGATTGCCTGCACCCTCCTGCAGAACGCGGTGCTGAGCCATTTAGCGGACAAGATGTACCCCTTCCTGCGGGAAAAGCAGAAACGTGCGCCGATGCACCGCAAGCAGGAACTGAACGACAACATCCGCTCCATGTTTCTCTACAAGCTGGCGACAATACTCATCAACAACACAGACAACATTCTGATTTCCGTCATGCTGGGAACGGTGTTCGTCGGCTACTACTCCAACTACGCGTCGCTGACGACGTATGTGACGACGTTCGTTTCCATCGTAATTACCGGCATTTCCGCCAGCTTGGGAAATCTGAATGCCGAGAAGAATTCGGAAAAGTCATACGCCATGTTCCGCAACCTGATTGTCCTCTTCGGGGCGATTACGGGCTTCTGCGTCGCCGCGTACGGCGCGGTTGTGCAGGACTTCATCCCCATCTGGGTGGGCGAAGAATACCTGATGGACACAGGGACAGTGGCGGCGGTGCTGTTCACGTTCTACCTGAGCACCATCGTCGCGCCCGTGTGGATGTACCGCGAAACGCTGGGGCTTTTTCGGCAAATGAAGTATGTTATGTTTATGACGGCGCTGGTCAACATCCTGCTGTCCATCCTGCTGGGGCACTTCTTCGGCGTGGCGGGCATCATCGGCGCAACAGGGCTGGCGCGGCTATGCACCATCTTCTGGTATGAGCCGAAAGTGCTGTTCCATCGCACCTTCGGGCGCAGCGCTGCCGCGTATTTCAAGGCGCAGGGCGGCCTGCTGCTGCTCAACGGCGCGGTGATGGCGCTGTCGCTGCTGCTGTGCGCGCGGATGGGACATACGCTGATGTGGATTATCATCAAGGGCATCACCTGCGCGGCGGTGACGGCGCTCCTGTACACGCTGGCGCTGGGGCGGACGGCAGAATATCGCTGGATGCTTGAAAAAGGGCGGAGTTTCTTGCGCAAATGGAGGAAGAAGGCATGATCGATCAGGAAATGCAGCACTGCCGCAAAATTGTGCGTTTTGACCCTACCATCTCAACAGCGAATCAGGGAGATTTCATCATCCGCAACGCCTGCGAGCATGTGCTGCACGACTGCTTTCCTGTGCAGTTGTCCGTCGCCGTGCCGGTTCGGGACAGGCTGTCGAAAGTGTCGATGAAGCACGTCGGCAGTGCGGATTTCGCATTTGTCTGCGGGACAAACCTGCTTTCCTCAGACATGCGCTGCCAAAGGATGTGGAATATCCGCCTGCGGGACGCGGTGATGATGCGCTGCGGCGATTTGCACAAGCGGGAGCTGCTGAATTTCCGCCTGATTCGTGAGAAATTTCAGCGCACGCATATCATTTTGCTGGGCGCGGGGTGGTATCAATACCAGGACGAGCCGACAGGATACACGAAGCGGATTCTAAAAACGCTGCTGGATGGGCAGTGCCTGCACGCGGTGCGCGACGAATACACACGCCAGCGCCTGCTGAAGCTGGGCATCACGAACGTGCTGAATACGGCGTGCCCGACAATGTGGGGGCTGACAGACGACAAATGCGCGCAGATTCCGACGCACAAGGCGGAGCGCGTCGTGACAACGCTGACGGACTACCGCAGCAGCCCGGAGCAGGATGCGCAGATGCTGACCATGCTGCAAAAGCACTACCGCGAGGTGTATGTGTGGCTGCAGGCAGTTGAGGACTACGTCTGCCTGCGCCAAATGGATGCGCGCGTGACGCAGAATTTGCACCTGATTCAGCCGAATCTGCGAGATTACACGGCGCTTTTGGCGTCAGGCGGGATTGACTACGTTGGCACGCGGCTGCACGGCGGCATCCACGCAATGAACATGGGCTGCCGAAGCCTGATTCTGGCGGTAGACAACCGCGCAAGTGAAATCGCGAAGGACACGAATCTGCCCATCCTGCCCCGCGGCGGGAATTTGGATGTGCTGGAGGAGCGAATCTGTTCCGCATGGGAGACGCAAATTGATTTGCCGACCACGGCAATTCGGCAATGGAAAAATCAGTTCCGCGAGACAGATGCAGAGAAAGTGCCTTGATTTTCGTATAAAATGCGGCTTTCTGCGCGGTAAGTATTGACAGCCGACTTGTAATTTGTTACAATATAGCTGGAATTGGGAAAGAGATTGCTATATCCACCGGGAGCACTGCGGCTCGCCGCGAAAAGAAAGATGGAAAGCAGCAATCGCTTGCCATTGGCACAACCATACGTCGTGCCGGAAGATTGCACAGAACAAGGAGTGAGGACGATGAAGGACAAAAAGTGGATGCGAAAGGCATTGTCTTTCCTGCTGGCTGTATTCATGGTAACGGGCAGTATGGGAACAGTGCTGACGGCGGCTGCAGAAGAGCCGGAAACTCCGCCGGCGGAAACGGTTGATGTCGCGCCGACGGAAGCACCGGAAGCGACGGATGTTCCTGAAGCAACGGAAATCCCCGAAGCGACGGATGTTCCTGAAACAACGGAAATCCCCGAAGTGACGGATGTTCCCGAAGCAACGGAAGCGCCCGAAGCGACGGATGTTCCCGAAGCAACGGAAATCCCCGAAACAACGGAAGCGCCCGAAATCGTGGACGAAGCAGCCGTAGATTACAGCCGCTCCGTGCTGGATAACGAGTTCTTTGACTCCGGCTTTGCCGCGACGTTCAGCAGCGCACAGCTGTACCTGAATCCGACGGGCGATGAGCTGGTTGGTCAGGTAACTGGCGTAGTGTATGTGACGCATCGTCCGCAGAAGGGTCAGCTGAATGAACGGATTTCCGTCTGCGTGTATGACCAGACGGCTGGCGTTGCATATGGCTATCTGGCGGCGGATGCAGTGCATCCTGTGCCGGAAGAGGGCATTGAGAATCAGCGTCACACCGGTGTTTTCGCGAGCGGCGTGGAAATGCCCTGTGCCCTGCTGGTGCTTGCGGCTGCGACGGAAGAACCCGTGCCGACCCCTGCACCCACGCCCGTGCCGACGGAAGAGCCTGTAGTTGAGCCGACGGAAGAGCCCGTTGTCGTGCCGACCGAAGAACCTGTTGTCGTGCCGACCGAGGAACCCGCTGTTGAGCCGACCGAAGAACCTGTTGTCGTGCCGACCGAAGAGCCTGTTGTCGTGCCGACGGAGGAACCTGTTGTCGTGCCGACGGAGGAACCTGTTGTCGTGCCGACGGAAGAACCTGTTGTCGTGCCGACGGAAGAGCCCGCATCGACCCCCGCGCCTACGGACGTGCCGGATGACCTCGAAAACATCGACCGCGCGGATGTGATTATTCCGGGCAAGCCGACGTTCAAAATGGACAAGGCGACGGCGGAGCTGGGCGAGAATATCACCTTCACCATCCACACGAAGAACGCCACCAAGATTTTGATGTACATTGACGGCAGCGTCAACCGCTACATCTACGACGTGCCCACCGACACGTCGACGCTTACCATGTCCTTCTCCTCGATGGGGAGCAACGGGGGCAAGCGCACCATCGCGTTCCAAGCCTACAACGGCAATACGCCCGGCGAAAAGTCTGATGTACAGACGATTACGCTGACGAAGCCGTCTGTCAAGCCGCAGGTGACGGTGAAGAATATCGACAAGACGACCGTGGGGCTGGGCGAGAACATCACCTTCACCCTGAGCGTCAAGAACGCCACGAAGGTGCTGATGTACATCGACGGCAGTGTCAACCGCCGCTTCGAGGACATCACCCCCGACATGACGGAATACACCTTCACCATGTCGTTCTCTTCGCTGGGAAGCAATGGGGGCAAGCGCGCCATTGCGTTCCAAGCCTATAACGGCACGACGGCGGGTGAAAAGACCTCCGAACGTGTTGTGACTGTCGCAAACGAAAGCCCGAACAAGCCGACCGTGACCAGCTGGAGTTTGAACAAATCCACGGTTGATTTGAACGAAACCATCACCTTCACCATCAACACCAAGAACACGACGAAGATGCGTGTCTACATTGATGGCAAGCTGAACCGCTACATCTACGACGTGAAGGACGGCGCAACGACGTTCCAGATGTCCTTCTCGACGCTCGGTTCAAACGGCGGCGTGCGCACGGTGGCGTTCCAGCCCTACAATGGCAACACGCCCGGCGCTATGTCCGACACCAAGACGATTACCATCAGCGTGGCGAACAAGCCGCGGGTTGAGCTGCTGAAAATCAGCAATCCGAACGCGACGCTGGGCGAAAATATCACCTTCACCCTGCGCATCAAGAACGCCACGAAGGTGCTGATGTACATCGACGGCAGTGTCAACCGCCGCTTCGAGAACATCACCCCTGATATGACGGAATACACCTTCACCATGGCGTTCTCTTCGCTGGGGAACAACGGGGGCAAGCGTACCATTGCGTTCCAAGCCTACAACGGCGCAGTCGGCGGCGACAAGACCTCCGCAACCACCATTTCCCTGACGAGCGGTTCGTCTGCTGCCCCCGTGATTGCGAATGTCAAGATTGACAAGACGACCGCGGTGCTGGGCGAGCAGATTAAATTCACTGTTTATCTGGACAACGCGACGAAGCTGCTGATGTATGTCGACGGGCAGGTGAACCGCCGCTTTGAGGACGTAACGACCAGCATGTCGAAGTACGAGTTCACGATGTCGTTCTCGTCGCTGGGGAATAATGGCGGCGTCCGTACGATTCAGTTCCAGCCTTACAACGGCACGACCGCGGGCGAAAAGTTTAAGGCGTACACGATTACACTGACGACGACCGTGGTCAACAAGCCGGAAGTCGTCAACTTCACCATGAATCCCAGCCGCGTGAAGCTGAATGTGCCGGTGACGTTCACGGTCAACACCAAGAACGCGACGAAGGTCGTCCTGTATGTGGACGGCAAGGCAAATACCAGCTACCCGACGACTGGCGATGTGACGGTTATCGAGCGCGCCTTCGCTTCGCTGGGCAGCGGCAACGGTGTCCGCACGATTCAGTTCAAGCCCTACTACGGAACGACCGCTGGCGAACTTTCCCCGGCGCAGTCCCTGACGCTGTATGTGACCGACGATCCGCTGACCGTGACCGTTCCTGCCGCGAAGCAGGGCGACGACCTAACGGTGACGTGGACGGCTGCTGGCGGCGCAACGAAGTATCAGCTGCTGCTGACCACGCCCGATGGCACGGCTGCGCTGCTGGGCGAAACGGCGGCGCTGAACTACACGGTGCCGGGTCTGAAGCTGCTGCAGCCGGGCGACTACACCATCACGATTAAGGCGCTGTCCGGCAATACGGAGTTGGAATCTGTCAACAAGGCATTCACCGTGACAGGCGACTTCGTGTTCGCGGTTCGTGACGACTCGACGGGCATTGTGGTCGTCAAGTACAACGGCACGGCATCGACGCTGACCGTTCCGAACACGGTGGCGGGTCTGCCGGTGGTGGAAATCGGCGCGCAGGCGTTCGAGGGCAACACGAAGCTCAAGAGCGTAACCCTGCCCGCGACGATTGAAATCATTGGCCGCCGCGCGTTCGCGGAATGCAAGAACCTGCTGGAAGTCAAGTAAAAATTCATAGGAATTACGAAAGCCGGGGATTGCTGGCAAGGCAGTCCCCGGCTGTTTTGCTGCGAAAAAAACATACTTACGATTGACGTTTCCCTGCCTATCTGCTATCATAAGATAAGCGCCCGCTATATGCCGCACACAAAAGGAGGTATGCCCTATGGAGCAGCTTGAAGTTCTGACCGAAGTGCAGGATTTGCGGAAGGTTTGGCCGCATGAAGCACTGGATTTTACGCCGTGGCTGGCGAAGGATGAGAACATCGCGATTTTGGCAAACGAAATCGGCATGGAAATCGCAGTCGATGGGACAGAATCCGCCGTGGGCGATTTCAGCGTGGATATTATCGCGACCGATATTGCAACAGGGCAGAAGGTTATCATCGAAAACCAGCTGGAAGATACCAACCACGACCATCTGGGCAAACTTATCACCTACGCTGCTGGGAAAGAAGCTCGGACGATTATCTGGGTGGTAAAGCACGCACGCGAGGAACACCGCGCGGCGATTGAGTGGCTGAATAACCACACGGATGATGACATTGGCTTTTTCCTGTGCGAAATCCACCTGTATAAAGTCGGCAGCTCCAATCCTGCGGTGAAGTTCAGCGTGATTGAGAAGCCGAATGACTGGATTAAGAGCGTCAAGAAAAATCAGCAGCAGACAGAAAGCCAGCAGTTCCGCTTGGATTACTGGACAGCCTTCAATGAATATGCGTATGCAAACGCGCAGTTCGCAAGGCAATTTGGCAAGCGAAAAGCATCAAACAAAATGTGGATGAACCTGAGCATTGGCTCATCTGTTTATGATATTTGCTTACGCGCGGTTAAAACAGAAAATCTGCTTGTTGTTGAACTGTATATTCGCGGCGACAAGGATCTTTATCATCAGTTATTTGAAAAACAGAATGCCATTGAGCAGGAATTGGGCGTTACGCTTGACTGGCGGGAACTTCCAGAAAAGAAAGCAAGCCGCATTATGCTGACACGACAGGTCGATTTTGACAATCGCAGCGCGTGGAATGCACAGTTTGACTGGATGATGGAGATGTCACTGAAATTCAAGAAGGTTTTCAAGAAATACCTATAACTTAACTACCCCACGAAAAAATCCCCCGGAAGCCCATACTTCCGGGGGACAAACTATCTTATTCTGCCTTTGCGCTCTCTCTTGTATAATTCAGCAGTCCGCCATAGAGGATGCAGCCCTGCTGGCGCGCGGTCAGCGGCATCAGCACAATGTAATCCTCGTCCTTTGTGTCGTTGTGCAGCACGAACGTGTCGCTGCCGCTTTCCACCGTCTCGCGGACGTGCGGCAAGCTCAGCGTGTCGCCCTGCGCGATGCGGTCGTAATCTGCCTCATTCTGGAACGTCAGCGGAAGAATGCCGTTGTTGATAAGGTTCGCCTGATGAATACGGGCGAACGACTTCGCGACGACGGCGCGGATACCCAGATACAGCGGGACAAGCGCGGCGTGTTCGCGGCTCGACCCTTGCCCGTAGTTCATGCCCGCAACGAGGATGCCGCCGCCTTCCTTCTTCGCGCGCGCCGGGAACGTCGCGTCCACGGGGGTCAGGCAGAAGTCCGACAAGTACGGCACGTTCGAGCGGAACGGCAGAAGCTTCGCGTCCGACGGCGCAATGTGGTCGGTGGTGATGTTGTCCTCCATCTTCAGCAGCACCTTGCCGGAAATCGCGTCTGCCAGCGGCTTGCCCAGCGGGAAGGGCTGAATGTTCGGGCCGCGGACGACCTCCACCGTGTCCTCTTCGCCCGGCGCGACCGGGGGGATGACCAGATTGTCGTTGACGGTGTACGTCTCCGGCATCGGGATGTCGAGGTCAATGTCAAGGCAGCGCGGATCCGTCAGCACGCCAGTCAGCGCCGTGACAGCCGCCGTCTCGCAGGAGACCAGGTAAATACCGGCGGACTTTGTGCCGCTGCGGCCGTAGAAATTGCGGTTGTTCGTGCGAACGGAGACGGCGTTCGTGCGCGGCGACTGCCCCATGCCGATGCACGGCCCGCAGGCGGATTCCAGAATGCGCGCGCCCGCCGCAATCATGTCTGCCAAAGCGCCGTTGCGCGCCAGCATCGTCAGCACCTGCTTCGATCCGGGGCCGATGACAAGGCTCACGTCCGGGTGCACAGTCTTGCCCTTCAAAATCCGGGCGACGCGCATCATGTCAGTATAGGAAGAGTTCGTGCAGGAACCGATAAACACCTGATCGACCTTAATCGGGCCGCACTGCTTGACGGTTTCCACGATGTCAGGCATATGGGGCTTCGCGACGAGCGGCTCAAGCGCGGTCAAATCAATGTCGAGGATTTCGTCATACGCCGCATCCGGGTCTGCGGACAGCGGCACGAAGTCCTGCTCGCGCTGCTGCGCTTTGAGGAACGCATGGGTCACTTCATCCGACGGGAAGATGGAGGTCGTCGCGCCGAGTTCCGCGCCCATGTTCGTAATCGTCGCGCGCTCCGGGACACTCAACGTTTTCACGCCGTCGCCGATGTACTCCATCACCTTGCCGACGCCGCCCTTGACGGTCAGCCGGCGCAGGACTTCCAGAATAATATCCTTCGCCGCAACGCCGTAGGACAGCTTGCCATGCAGGCGCACGCCGACGACACGCGGGCACGCCAGATAATACGCGCCGCCGCCCATCGCGACCGCAACGTCCAGTCCGCCCGCGCCGATGGCAAGCATCCCAATGCCGCCACCCGTGGGCGTATGGCTGTCCGAGCCGAGCAGCGTGTAGCCCGGCACGCCGAAGCGCTCCAGCTGTACCTGATGGCAGATACCGTTGCCGGGCTTAGAGCAGTAAATGCCATGCTTTTTCGTCACCGTTTGGATGTAATAGTGGTCATCCGCATTTTCAAAGCCAGTTTGCAGCGTGTTATGGTCAATGTACGCCACGGACTTCTTTGTCTTGACGCGCTTGACGCCCATCGCCTCGAATTGCAGGTACGCCATCGTACCGGTGGAATCCTGCGTCAACGTCTGGTCAATGCGGATGGAGATTTCCGAGCCGGGAATCAGTTCACCGCTGAGCAGGTGCGCGGACAGGATTTTCTGGGTCAGATTCATCGCCATGAGGAAAGGACTCCTTTCATAATATGCACAATGCCCAAACGGGCAGAAACAGCCGAATGAACAGCTTCATGATACAGGATTCGGCGCGGTGCGTCAATGCTTTGGGGCGGAAAGAACACAAAAAGCGCAGGCGATGAAAAACTCGCCGGATGTTTTAGACATACAGCCTCTTGACAACAAAGCTCCTATATGGTATTATTTGAAGCAAACTACTATATAGGAGCATTTGCATGAAAATAAACGGCGGATTTCTTGTTACCAAAATAAAACAGCTTGGAGACCGAATTTTTGAGAAGATTCTCAGCGAAAAGAATATTGATGCGTTCAATGGAGCCCAGGGGCGCATTCTTTATGTGCTGTGGCAGGAGGATGGAATCTCGATCAGGTCACTCTCGGTCAAATGCGGATTAGCGATAACATCTCTTACGACGATGCTGGAAAGAATGGAAAATCAAGGGCTGATAAGCCGTGTTCAGTCTGAAA
>ERZ779865.1106-NODE-1106-length-20724-cov-14.423001_pt1 | contig 20724 bp, 20 predicted proteins | sample MGYA00433088_ERZ779865 | MGnify/ENA primary metagenome ERZ779865 (study PRJEB29588, sample SAMEA2151703) | human gut metagenome | biome: human gut; feature: human-associated habitat; material: faeces | place: Denmark | collected 2008/2010 ... | reverse complement strand
GGTGACTGCCGCCAGCACAGCCCGGCAGGATTCGGCCTGCCCGATGAGGAAACGGTACAGCGAGACGGTGAGGCCTGCCGCCACACCGGCCGCGGCGCCCAGCGCGAAAAGCCGGAGCCGGAACCAGCGCCGCCGGACGAGCGCTTCTGCCCAGGGTGCATCGGAACGTTTCATGAAGCGCCTCCTTTCCGCAAAAAATACGGCTCCCGCAGAAGCCGTATTTCTGATTTCAGAGCGTGACCTGATAGGTGAGCACCGCGTCCACCGCCGTGCAGGCATCCTCCCAGGAACGGATGGTGTCCTCCATTTCGTGGACATAGAATTCATTTTTGATGAATTTCAGATTGATGCGCACATTGAGGACGGCCGCATGGACGGCCGCCATGGCGCACTGGGCAGCGATGATGCTGTCCGTGATGAGATTGGTATTGCCCTGCTGGAGGACCTTCGTGAAGAGAGGCATCATGTCCGCCATGGTCTGGGCGATCTGGCTCGGTGCCTGTGCGGATTTTTTCAACGCCTCCTGAATGGATTCCGTCCGCGCTTCCTTTCCGGCTTCGTCGTCCGGCTTCGGCTGGCGGTAGGCCTTCATGAGCGCATCGAAATTGGCGGCGTCCTCGTCCATGAGGTCGAGCATGATGGACCGCGCCTCCTGGAAGATGGCCAGCCAGGTCTTGACCTGGTCATGGATCTCTGCATATTTGCTGTTCGTCAGCGTGAGAGCGCACACCTTTTCCGCGAGGGCGCAGGCCTGCGCGCCGAGGAGTCCTGCTGCGGCGCCGCCGCCCGGTGCGGGAGACGTGCTGCCCAGCGCGTCGAGAAATCCGTCGATGGTGTCTTTACGAAATGCTGTTTCCAAAATATCACCTCATTATTGATTTTTCTTTTTATTATAGCAGTGCCGGGGAAAAATAGGAACGCAGGGGGCCTTCCATGGTTTTGCCGTCGTTGACAGATGGATGTATAATGGAACATCTTTCTTTTCAGGAGGCTGTTATGTGGAATCCCGCTGTTGTATCGCTCGTTACTCTGAGCTTTGTCCTCGGCACCTGTGAGTTCATCATGATCGGCATTGTCCCCGATATTTCGGAGTCGCTGCACGTATCGCTCACCCAGGCGGGGATGCTCATTTCCTGGTTTGCCCTTGCCTATGCGGCGGGGACGCCGGTGCTGTCGCTGTGGGGCAGCCGCTTCCCGCGGTATCAGTTCCTCACGGTGCTCACCGGACTTTTCATTCTCGGCAATCTGGCCGCTTTCTTTACGGACACCTATGCCATGCTGCTGGCGGACCGGGTCTTTCTGGCCGCCCTGTCCGGCACCGTTCTCGCGGTATCCACCACATTTGCACCGGACATCGCGGACCGGAAATATCTGCCGTCGGTCATGGCGTGGATCTTCGCCGGCTTCTCCGTGGCAGCGGTCCTCGGCGTGCCTGTGGGGACGATGGCCGCAGCCTATGTGCCGTGGCAGTGGATCTTCATTTTCATCGCCGTGGTGAGCGCGGCGGATCTGCTGCTCATGATGAAGACGCTGCCGAAGGAAGGGGCGCCGGCAGCCATTCCGGATCTGCGGACGGAGCTGTCCCTCTTCCATGACCGGCGCATCCTCCTCGGCATGGGCATCGGGATGTGCGCGCTTGCCGGCAACTACACGTGGTACGCTTATGTGACGCCCCTGCTGGAACAGGTGATGGGACTGGATGCCCTCTGGGTGAGTCCGGTGCTCTTCCTCTTCGGCGCCATGACCATCGTGTCCAATCTGAGCAGCGGCCGTGTGGCCGCCGCCGGCGGGATGTACATCCTCTGGCCGATCCTGGCAGCGGAGACCGTGCTGGTGGCGCTCCTCGCCGCAGCGGTGCATCTGCTCTGGGCGGGCATCGCAGTCATGCTCCTGCTGGGCTGCCTCATCTACATCTACAATTCCAGCCTGCAGATCTATTTCCTCCACATTTCCACGGTCTTTCATCCGGGGACGCTCCTCATGGCAGGGGCGCTCCTGCCGACCTCGGCCAATATCGGCATCGCCATCGGCACCGCCGCAGGGAGCCTGGCAGCGGATACCATCGGCCTCGGCCTCACGCCAGTGCCGGGAGCGTGCTTCCTTGCCCTGTCCGCGCTCCTGTGCTGGGTGCTCATGAAGCCGGAACGGGATCGTCTCCGCCGCATTTCTTGGCAGGGAAAATGAAACAGAAAAGCCGTCCTTACGGACGGCCTTTTTTGTTGGAAAAATTTTCAAAAAATTATTAGCACTCTCTTGACGTGAGTGCTAATAACGAATATAATAGGGACGTAATCAGGAAGAGGACCTGAAAGGGAAGCCTCCTGAGAAAAATATAAAGAACAGACCGGAAAGGAGTCTTGGATATGCGTAGTTTACTTCCGATGTTTGACGATGGATTTTTTGGCAGCAATGCACTGGATTCGTTCTTCGATGACTTCGCCCCCGCAAGCGCGGTGAAGATTCCGAAGGTAGATATTGAAGAGCTGAAAGATCATTATGAGATCAAGGCTGATCTCCCCGGCTTCACCAAAGATGAAGTGAATATCACCTACGTCAATGATGTACTCACCATCGAAGCCAAGAAAGATGAAAGCAAGGAGACGAAGGATGAGGACCGTCATTTCCTGAAACGGGAAAGAGTGGCTTCCGCATTCCGCCGTCAGTTCGCTGTGAAAGGCATCAAGAAAGAAGATATCAAGGCAGATCTGAAGGACGGCATCCTCACGATTTCCCTCCCGAAGGTGGAACAGGAAGTCGAAAAGGCACCGTATCACATTCAGATCGGCTGATCCCTCTATTTCAACATCATTCTACATCCCCTTTGCAGAAGAGTCCCGCTTCCCCGGCGGGGCTCTTTTGTATGCAAAAAAACAGCCCGGCCGTCGAAGCCGGGCTGCGTTCCGCTCAGTGGCGGGAGAGCGTGGTATTCACTTTGTTTTCCGGGCGGGCGGAAATTTTCACGATCTCGCTGCGGATCTGCTCCATTTCCCCGTTGTTGTCCGAGGTGAGCTCCTTCAGCATGACCGGAGAGCCGTCTGCATTGGTGAGGGACGTTTCGATCTCGCTGCCGGTGCGGCTGTAGGAGAAGGTCTCTTCCCGGCCGCCGTCCTTCGGGGTGATGATGAGGCGGCCGCCGTCCTCCCGGGCCGTGCCGGAGAGGCTGCCTTCGATCTCCTTGCCGCCCCGCTGGGTCTTGTGCTCTACGGTGATGGAGTCGCCGTTTTTCGTGAAGGTGAAGGTCTCGAGATTGCGGATCTCATCGCCGGACCAGTTCGTGCCGGCGTTCTGCACGCCCCACCATGTGCCTTCCCAAGGATCGCTGAAAAAAGGAAGGCTGCCGCAGCCGGAGAGAAGAAGGCCGGCCGCCGTCAGCGCCGCTGCTGCTGCGGCACGGAGTCGTCTTGTCATAGGGGCACCTCCTTTTTTCGTTGCCGGAGACAAAAAAGCCTATATTTTTTCTATTATACAACACTCGGGGAATTTGAAAAAGCGCGGGGAAACGGGCGGTTTTCGCGGCGCATTTTGAATTATCATACATTTTCTGAAATTTGTATGAATCTTATAGAATAAGGAGAGGAATTTCCCGTAAAACCGCGGAAATCGGGCCTTATACGGAAATGTATGGTATAATAAATAAAAAGAAACTGACCGGCAGGGCAGATCCCCGCCGGTTTTTTCTGCGAAGCAGAGGAAAAGGAGAGGAATGTATGGAGTGGCAGGAAGGTAAAATCGTCCCCACCGCTCTGGAAGGACAGATGAAGCGGTCCTACATCGATTATGCGATGTCGGTCATCGTTTCCCGTGCGCTTCCGGACGTCCGGGACGGGCTGAAGCCGGTGCACCGGCGCATCCTGTATGCAATGCAGGAAGCGGGGATGCTCCCGGGCAAGCCGTATAAAAAATCCGCCCGTATCGTAGGCGAAGTGCTGGGTAAGTATCACCCCCACGGCGACACGGCGGTGTATGAATCAGCGGTGCGCATGGCGCAGGATTTCTCCACGCGGTATCCGCTGGTGGACGGCCATGGCAACTTCGGCTCGGTGGACGGCGACTCCCCGGCAGCCATGCGTTATACGGAAATGCGCATGGCAAAGATCACCACGGAAATGCTCCGCGATCTGGACAAGAACACCGTGGATTTCATGCCGAACTACGACGGCTCCCTGCAGGAACCGGTGGTGCTCCCGTCGCGCATTCCGAATCTGCTGGTGAACGGGTCGTACGGCATCGCCGTCGGCATGGCCACGAATATTCCGCCGCACAATATGAATGAAGTGGTGGACGGCCTGTGCCACATGATCGACCAGCCGGACATCACCGTGGACGAGCTCATGCAGTACATCAAGGGCCCGGATTTCCCGACGGCCGGCCTCATCATGGGACGGAAGGGCATCGAGTCCATGTACCGCACCGGCCGCGGCGGCATCACCGTCCGCGCCCGTACGGAGATCGAGGACATGGGCCGCGGCAAGAGCCGCATCGTCGTCACCGAGCTGCCTTATCAGGTCAACAAGGCGCGCCTCATCGAGACCATCGCCGATCTGCAGCGGCAGAAGGTGGTGGACGGCATCACCGCCCTCCGCGATGAATCGGACCGCTCGGGCATGCGCATCGCCATCGAGCTCCGCGCAGACGTGAATCCGCAGATCATGCTGAACAATCTCTTCAAGCATACCCAGATGCAGATCACCTTCGGCGCGATCATGCTGGCGCTGGTGGACGGCCATCCGCGCATCCTGAATCTGAAGCAGATCCTCTACTATTATCTGAAGCATCAGGAAGAGGTCATCACCCGCCGGAGCACCTTCGAGCTGGAAAAGGCCAAAGCCAAGGCCCATATTCTGGAAGGCCTCCTCATCGCGCTGGACCACATCGACGAGGTGATCCGCACCATCCGCGAATCCCAGACGGATGACATCGCCAAGGGTGCCCTCATGGAAAAATTCGGCCTCTCGGAAAAACAGGCCATCGCCATTCTGGATATGCGCCTGCGCCGCCTGACCGGACTGGAACGGGACAAGATCGAAGCAGACTACAAGGACGTGAAGGAACAGATCGCCTATCTGGAAGACCTGCTCTCCAGCCGCGACAAGATTATGGGCGTGGTGAAGGACGAGCTGCTCGATGAAAAGGCCCGCTTCGGCGACGCGCGCCGCACGGAGATCACCGTGGATGCCACCGATTTCAACGCAGCGGACCTCATCCCCGATGAACCGATGGTGGTAACGCTCACCAATGAAAACTACGTGAAGCGCATGTCCACCGATACGTACCGCAAGCAGGGCAAGGGCGGCGTCGGCGTGGCCGGCATGAAGACGAAGGAAGGGGACTACGTGGCGAAGATCCTCACCACCTCCACCCATCACCGCCTGCTCTTCTTCACAAACCGCGGACGCGTATTCATGCTCACCGCAGCGGATATCATCCTGTCGTCGAGCCGCACCGCCAAGGGCACGCCGATCATCAACTTCCTGCCGAATCTCACCTCCGGCGAGAAGGTGACGGAGCTCTTCGACATCGACAAGTCCGCAGAGACGAAGTACCTCTTCATGATCACCCGCAAGGGCTATGTGAAGAAGACCGCCTTCTCGGAATACACCAACGTGCGCAAGAGCGGCATCATCGCCATCAACCTCCGCGAGGGCGACGAGCTCATTGCCGTGCGCCGCACCAATGACCACGACACGGTGGTCCTCGCCACCCGTCTGGGCATGGCCATCCGCTTCGATGAGGCGGACGTCACGCCGCAGGGCCGTCAGGCACAGGGCGTCATTGGCATCAAGATGAAGCAGGACGGCGACGAAGTGGTGGGCGGCACCGTGGTGAATGCCGAACAGGAAGTCCTCACCGTATCGGAGGACGGCTTCGCCAAGCGGAACTACGCGGAAGCGTACACGCTCCAGAAACGGGGCGGCATGGGCTCCCGCAATTTCGGCAAGCAGAAGAAAGCCGTCGGCATGCTGGCCGTGCAGGACGATGACGAGATCATCACCATCACCGAAGGCGGACAGGTCATCCGCGTACCGGTGAATACGGTATCCGTGAAGAAATCCAAGACCGTACAGGGCGTACGCCTCGTGAAGCTCCAGGAAGGAGACCGCGTCTCCTCCATCGCCGTCACCCCGAAGGATGACATCGACGAAGAAGAACAGGGCACCCTGATGTAACATCCTATACAAAAAAGCCGTCCATACAGGGCGGCTTTTTCAATGGTCATTTTTCGAGGACAGAAAATAAAAAACGGGCTGTTCCTTTGGGAACGGTCCGTTTTGCGTCAGAAGAGCTTCCGGCAGAGGAGCTCCGCCAGCCGGGCGAGGCCTGCCGCATCCTCCTCGTCGAAGCGCGCTTGTTTCCGGCTGTCGATATCGATGACGCCGAAGAGAGCACCTCCGTCCAGAAGCGGCACCACGATCTCCGAGGCGGATGAGGCATCGCAGGCAATGTGATTTTTGCAGGCGTGCACATCGGCCACGATCTGTGTGCGCCGTTCGGCGGCAGCCGTGCCGCATACGCCGCGGCCCATCTCGATCTCCGCTACGGCGGGCTTTCCCTGAAAGGGGCCCAGCACGAGGCGGCCCCGCTTCAGCAGATAGAAGCCGGTCCAGCTCACGTCAGGGAGGAAGAGCATCAGCAGCGCCGACACATTGGCCAGTACCGCGCAGGCATCGTCCGTTTCCCGGATCATCGCATCCGCCGTGTCGTACACTGCGTCGTAGAGCTCGCGCTTGGTAGGAAAGTATCTTTTTTCGATGTCCATGATGCCTCACATGCCGTACTGCCAGAGCAGAACAAAATTCATCAGGAAGAGCGCCGTGCTGACCCGCTTCATGAGCTGGCCCTTGCGGATCTTTTCCGCCGCTTCCTCATTCTGGTCGATCAGCCCCTCGATGCGCCAGCATTCGCCCATGTGCCAGGCCACGAGCGGCACGATGATGAGCGTGGCGCCCCACATGTTGCCGCCGAGGCTCAGGATGCCCGACAGATTGGACGCCCACGACAGCAGCCACAGTGACCAGCCGAGGTAGCCCACATAGTAGCACCACATATAGCGGCGGCTCCGGGCATATTTTTTGTCTAACTGCTGGACACACGCCGCGCCCCACCACAGCGCTGCCGCGACGAGCGCCGCCGCTTCCAGCCAATGCATTTCGAACATGGTCCGCTCCTTTCTTTTCCTCCATATTGTAGCATAGAAACCCGCCTCGGAGAAAATGCATTGTAAACACATAGTAAACTGATGAATGAAAATATGTTGACGAAATGAATTGTTTATCCTATACTACATCATAAAGTAACAATGCGCCCGGAACGGGCATCAGGGAGGGACTCTAATATGGAAAGCACCTGTGCTGAAATCATCGAGCTGGCCGAAAAAGTCATGGACGGCGGCTCCATTACGGAGGAGGAGGCAAAGCGGCTCATCCGCACGAAGGACGAGGACACCATGCTGCTGCTGGCGATGGCTGACAAGATCCGCCAGAAATTCTGCGGCAATGCAGTCGATTTCTGCGCCATTATCAATGCGCGGAGCGGACACTGCCCGGAGGACTGCAAATTCTGCGCCCAGTCGGGCCATTATAAAACGGGAGCGAAAGTCTACCGCCTCCTGCCGGAAGAAGAGATCCTCGCGGCGGCGCGGAAAGCAAAGGAAGCGGGCGCGGTGCGCTTCTCCCTCGTCACGAGCGGCCGCAATCAGGACAATCCCAATGAATTTGACGAGATCGTGGACGTGGTGAAAAAGATCCGCGGCGAGACGGGCATGGAAGTGTGCTGCTCCCTCGGCCTCATCACGGCGGAGCAGGCGAAGCGCCTGAAAGAAGCGGGCGTCACCCGCATCCACTGCAATATCGAGACCGCGCCGTCCTATTTCCCGAGCATCTGCACCACTCACACCTTCGCCGACAAAGACGTCATCATCCGGGCGGCGCAGCAGGCGGGCATCCGCGTCTGCTCCGGCGGCATCATCGGCCTCGGCGAATCGCCGGACCAGCGCGTGGAGATGGCCTTTACCCTGAAGAAAATGCACATCGACTCCGTGCCGCTCAATATCCTGAATCCCGTGCCGGGGACGCCGTTCTACACGAACCGCCGCCTGCCGCCGCTGGAAGTGCTCCGCACCTTCGCCATGTTCCGCTTCGTCCTTCCGAAGGCGCTCATCCGCACCGCCGGCGGCCGCGAAGTGAACCTCCGCAGCCTGCAGGCCTACGCCCTCACCGGCGGTCTGAACGGCATCATGGTGGGCGGCTACCTCACCACCGCCGGCCGCGATCCGAAAGAAGACATCCGCATGACGGAAGACCTGGGCCGCTCCTTCACCACGCCGCAGTTGTGACTGGAATATAAATAGAAGCCCGCAGATTTGGCGGGCTTTTTGTGTTGGGGGAAGAGAGATTTTCGGGATTTTGTTTCTATATGCTGCACATATTCTTGACACTTTTCTTCCGTATCGACTATTCTTGTATATAAAATAAGAGCATAAATTGCTCCGTTGGATTTTGGAGCGATATAAAGGAGAACGATATGAATGAGAAGTTAAAAACGGAATTCGCACAGAAATATGTGCGTTTTGCCGGTTTTATTGATTCCGGATTTTTATGGGATCAATGTGTGAAAGCACTGGATAATCAGGAATTGATGGAACATATTCGCTTTTGCAATGATGTCATGCGGATTCCTCCTATTAAGGTTTTTATTCTGGCTATGCATCTGGAGAAAAATGAAGAACTGGCACACAGCAGAGAAGCTCGCCAGGCGATCGGTGCGGTGTTTGCCTTTGTATTTAAAGATCTCTGGGGCTATAAAAAGCCGATCCGCGTCTCCTGCCGGATTAATGGGATACAGACCGCCAGCATTTATGAAAAAGAATAAAAGTTTTGCAGCCGGACCTGAAAAGGTCCGGCTTTTCTCATGCGTTGAATTCATTGAATATATACTACCTTGCGTAATCATACCGAAAATTTTATTACGCAGTAAATTGACATACCGAAAAGCCGGGAATATCATAAAATAAAAATCTAACGTAATAAAATCATGCGCAATATTTCGTCAGGAACCGTCATGAAGAAGTGGGAGGAAACGGAGAGAAAGCGATGGCATGGGATGAAAGCAGTCTGAGCAGGGAATTTGGGAAAAAATACGGGCGGTTTTCCGGATTCGTCGGGAGTGATCTCTGGCGGCAGTGCGTCTCCGCCGCGCAGGATGAAAAGTTGCTGGGCAACATTCGCTTCTGCAATGACGTCCTCCGCATCGCGCCGGTGAAGACCTTCCTCATTGCCATGAAACTGACCGATTACCCCATGCAGACCGGCGACAATCAGGCCGTGGGTGCTTTCTGGGGCTTTATCTTCAAGGAAAAACTCGGCTACCGCACCTGATGGTGATGTCAAGACGGGAATATTCTTGCTTTATCTTCAAGGAAAAACTCGGCTACCGCACCCAGCACCGCCAGGCTTGCCACATCAGCACATTCCGCACGGCCAGCGTATTTTCGTAATTCTTTTGTAACAGGAGGGATAAAAATGGGGCTTTTTTCCAAAAAACAGCCTGATATGCAGGATAAGAACGTACAAATATTTCAGCAGTGTTACGAAAAGGCGATTCAAGGGGAGGCCGAAGCACAATGTGACCTTGGGAATTGTTATAGATATGGCACAGGAACGGAACAGGATTATTCAAAAGCTATTCAATGGTATAGCAAGGCCGCTGTGCAAGGTCATCCTAGAGCTCAATTTAATATGGGTGTTTGCTATGACGGAGGGCTTGGCGTCAACAGAGATGCTAAAACAGCGGCGGCTTGGTATTACGCTTCTGCCCGACAGGGATTTATGCATGCACAGTTTAACTTGGGAGGGTGTTATTTTACTGGGAAAGGTGTGCAGCAGAGTTATTCAGAAGCATTGAAATGGTTCCGTTTAGCTGCAGAACAGGGGGATGCAAGTGCACAGCAAAGTGTAGGAATAATTCTTTTGAATGGATTGGGGGTCGAGTCTAATCCTATTGAAGGAGTTCAGTGGGTAACAAAGGCAGCAGAACAAGGACTTTCTGATGCTCAGTATAGCATGGGAATTTGTTGTGAAAAAGGAATTTGTGACGATCCTGATGGTTCGGCTCATTGGTTTCTAAAGGCGGCAAAGCAAAATAATAATCAAGCACAATATAAAATGGGACAGTATTATGAAAATGGAATAGACGTTCATTTTGATTTAATTGAGGCGGAACGATGGTATCAAAAATCTGCTGATAATGGTAATGCACAGGCTCGCTATGTAGTTGGTGTTCGATATGATTCTGTTCCTAAGGACAACGGTATTAAGTGGTGCTTGGAGGCTGCCAAAAAGGGAGATATGAATGCTCAATATAGAATGGGGCATCGTTACGAATATAAAATCGGAGATGATTTAAGAGAAGATTTAGAAACAAGCTTGTATTGGTACCGTTTAGCAGCAGCACAAGGAGATAAGTGGGCGGCAATTAAAATAGATTACATTACTCCAATCATGCAGATGTTGCATGATGCAGAGAGTCAGAGTAATCCGATAGAAAAACTTTTATACGTATTAAATAAAGGTAATTCTTTTAATGCATATACATATGGAAAACTTGCAGAAGACACTAAGCAATATGAAAAAGCGATAGAAAGTTATCAGTCGGCAGCTGACATGGATTGCGCAATGGCAAAATATAGATTGGGGCTTTGTTATGAAACGGGGAGAGGCGTAGATATGGATATAGATGAAGCTGTTTATTGGTATAAAGAAGCAGCAAAATGTGGCGAAAAAGAAGCTGGAGTTCGATTGGCGAAACTCAGTGAATACGGATATTGAAAATTCTTTAATGTCTTAAATTACATAATAGCTAATATTAAAAAACTAAATAGGGGGTGTTTCCATGTTTTGCCATAATTGCGGAGCTAAATTACCTGAAGGCGCGAAGTTTTGTGTCAACTGCGGAACGAAAGTACTGAACACAATACATGAAAATGTGGGATCCATTACTGAAGTTTCACGTGCTGACAATATGATAGAAAACGCAAGAGAACAATATTTTTCTTTGCGTGCACCTTTTGAAGAAAATGCTTTGTTACAAGCAATTAGAGCTTGTAACGAATACTCTGATACGGTAGAAGACCTTGATGATTTTTTTCAGAAATTTATTCCCAATATGAAAAAATTCTGGGAAAAGTCCATACAAATGGGAACACAGATGTTAATAGAACATTCTGTTGATTATATTGATGAAAAGAAAATTGAAGCATATATCGAAGAATACGTAGATAAAGAACCAGGCGTACAGGATATTAATCAACAATACGTAGAATTACAACAATTTGGAAATCAATTAGCAGAAGAAACTGGAGATAAAACTTATTGGCGTGGGGGCGGATTTGGCGTTTCCGGGGCAATTTCTGGTGCAGTAAAAGCAGAGTTAATGAATATTGGAACAAATGCATTGGTGAATTTTGGTCGGTTTATTACGGGCAATAGCGCTAGTGCAAAAATGAGACGTTTTAAAGAAAAATTGTCAAGCGAACATAATAATTATCAAAATGTCATGGTAACTGTAAGAAATATTAATCGAGCAGTTTTCTTCTATTGCTATGATATATTAGTCCATGAAAGACAAGCACAGCCGGTTACTTTTGAACCCGAGAAAGCACAAGGGAAATTTAATAATCTATTGCAACAGATAAATCATGGAAATCGCTCTTATTCAAAAGATGAAATGCAAAGTATCTTTGAAAAATGTATGCAATTGGATCCATATAATATCCAATTTTACACAGCCGCTTATATTTCTAAAACGATGGATTTTGATGATTTGTGGGATGAAGCAGAAGAGAAAGGAATATTACCTCAACTCTTATGTAATATACAAGCTATTGATAGGAACCATTTATCTGATCAAAAAAAGAAATTGGCGGAACATACACAAAATAAGAATATTTTGGAAAATGCGGAATTAATTGCGTTTGATGATGATGAGTTGGATGAAATATTCCAGAATTTAGAGTACCGCCAAAGAATTAATGAATATATGCAAGAAAATTTGGATGGGATGACCTTATATCCTAATGAAGCATCAGTGGCTGAGCATTTGGCTCTTAAAGAGCAAAATGAGAAAGAGATAGAAGAAAATCCTGATAAAAATTTGGATATTCAGTTAGATGGATTGGGAGAATATACGGAACAGAACGTACCGGAATTTATGAAAAAGACGTATATAGAAGGGAGATTGCATGATGCGCTGAATGATGATAGTAGCTTTAAGATCTTTTTAGTGGGAGGCGATTTCACAATTCTTGAAGATGAGGAAAATGTCACATATATCGGTGTAGATGATGCAGAGATAGAAATTGACTCGGATGAATATATTGATTGGGAAGAGAAAAACGTACACTTCCTGAATTTGGAATTTGATTCAGATTATCAGGAAATTGTAGATGATCATTTGAATGAAAAACTGGAGGAAGGGAAGAATGCGATATCCTCTCAGCAATATGAGACCGCGTTTTCCTGCTTTAAATATTCTGCGTTACAAGACAAAAATCCAGAAGGGATGTATCAGCTGGGGTGCTGTTTTTTAAATGGAATCGGTACGGTGGCCAATACAGGTAGAGCGATGAAATGCTTCTATGGAGCTGATAGACTCGGTGAGGCTAAAGCGGCGGTTATATTAGGGAGATCCTATGCATCCGGGATTAATGGGGTAAACCGTGATTCAAGTGAAGCTGCTTATTACTATACAAGAGCAATAAACAATGATACCGAATCGGATGAACCTTATTTCTATCTTGGAATGATGTCATTACAGCGTGCCAGAAGTAAAAACGATATTTTACAAACAGCAGAATATTTAGAAGGGGCAGCGGATAGAGGAAATTTAGATGCGGCATTAGTTGTTGCAAATTGGTGCTCAAGAGGAGTTTTATCTACTAAAGCGGTATATGAAAATCAGAAGTATTACAATATGGCCTATGCGAGTGCTATTCGTTTTGGACATAATGATTACTTTGGAAAAGATGCTATTAATGCGGCTTTACAAGGGGCGGATTCTATATGTGCTTGGGCATCTAATGTGGAAGTTCGGGAAAGGAAGAATCTTTTTAAATATCTTCAAGAAGACTTGAATTTGTATTATTTCCAGCATCAATACCGTCCCCCTACGCCAGATTATTTTCTTCCGGACGCCACCTCCTCAAAGGAGACGGCTTTGGCTAATTTTCAAAAAGAAATGCAATATTGTATTTTGGACATGCAGAATTGGCTTAATATCAACTCTCTTCCTTGGCAAGTGTGCATCACTCCGTTGAAGATTATTTATTGGATGTCTTATGGACTATTAAAAGTAAATCCAGAAATAGGAACTGCTTTATCGGGAGATGAGTACGGAAAATTGCTTGTTAATCTGCAACAGATAGTACAGAGAATGAATTTGACTGAGTTAGTTGCTTATATTCAAAATAATTCAAAACTGTATTTTAATAATGATGAGTCATCTCCTAAATATTGGATCGGTGATGAGACAGTGCTTAATGGATTTAGGGCTTTAAGACATGAGAAGTTGAATAAGTTTGCGCAAGATTTTGCGGGTGCTATTTATAACCTTGTCAGCCCATTACAACAGGCACTATCCCTAGGAGCAAAGCAATAAAGACATTGTATAGGAAATAGAAAGAAGGTATGTACAATGAGCCAACAAATAGGATGTATCACGATGGTTGTAGGATGCGTCGTTATGGTTTTGTATCTTTTGGTACAAAGCGTGTATGATTTTATATCTGGGCTATGGACACAAACACTTTTACCGTTTTTTCATGGGCCAGTTTGGGCAGTTATTGCGATAGGCATTGCGACTTTTTTGGCCTATGGTCTATATATGGCAGAAATAGATGAGAAAAAAGAGAATAATGATGACGTGGAAATTCCACATAATCAGGAGCTGATTGCAGTAGAACGCCCACCAGTAGCACCGAATGTGGCACCTACAAATGTACAGCAGATACAACAAAATTATCCGTACAATGCTCAATCTTCAACAGCAACACCCGCGAATTATCCAATTGCCCCGCAGTCGCAGCCAATAGCGTCTCAAAATGGCAATTCTGGCGCGATGGCTGGACCGGTTTCTATACAATCTTTTGAAACGGGAGCGGCCTCAAATTCAGAAAACAGTGCATCTAATCAGGGGAAGGCAGGGGACAATCAATGAAAGGGATGAGTGACGTCGGCTGCATGGCCCTGATGGTAGTGGCCTTTGTAATCATTGCCGTAATATATGGCGTACAGGCATTTTTATCCGCCTTGTTTACTTCGTATCTGCTTTATCTTGTCATTGCCATTATCATTGGCGGGGATTTACTGGGGAGATATCAGAAGAATCATCGCGAATCCAAAAATGGCTTATATGTAGCAGGTGCGCTTTTTGCGATAGTAGTTGGCGGATATTTTTATAATTCTTTTTTTGATTCACCTTCTTCACCGGCTGTTTCTCGTACGCGGACGGTACAGAATCATCCCCAGTCAAATGATTATCGTTTGGATGATAAGACAAGGGAAATTATTGAACAGGATTTGCGTGATGTTGGCATGATTCCGGATGCTATTCTTGCTTCAACGATTGGGCATAATAAAAATGGGTATTTGGTAGTAGCGAAAAATGGTAGTGATAATTGTATCATTGCTTTAGATAAAAAGGATGATTGCGTTGCCATGGTAATGCCGTTAACGCCGGTCTCGAAAATTGCAGATAGTCCGGTTTCTACAATTGACGCAATTTTTGTATTCCCCAATCATGCTTCTGATGGAGATGATGCTGTCGGAGTGAGAGCAGATCCTATTCATTTAATTCCTGTAACTTGCCAATACAGTGATTCCAAAAATGGATTGGCCATTACGTCTCCTGTGTATGCATTGGGAAAAGAGGAAACCAAACACGCGTCTTCTGAGAGTGATTTTATTAATGCATTGAAGAACGCCAAAATAGAACTTCATGATCAGAAAAAAGTAGAGATTGTAAATATATATGTAAGTGATGTTCGGCTTCTTGATTTAGCAATGAAAGCGAATCAGCTTTCGGAATCTTCTTTAATAACCGTAGCTAAGGCAGTTAATCGACCGCAAGGAACGACAACAAAATCCGCGCAGAATAACAATGCCGTGGGAATGGTGAATCCTGAGACAGTGTTCAAGAATTATCATCAGTTTATTACGCAGCGGCAGTATCAGGCAGCTTATAATTGCCTCACTCCTTCCTTCCAGTCCGCTATGGGTGATTGTCAGAGCTGGTCCCAGGGCTACGCGACGACGGTATCCAGTGTACCGGATAATATTCAGGTGCAGTCTAATGACGGCAATAGGGCAGTACTGAGTTTCAGGTTAAAAGCTGTCGACCGTATCGGGACAACGGAGAAAACCCAATATTTTACCGGGACATGTACTTTACTTAAAGTTAATGGTCAGTGGTTGATTGATGAAATCATGGCACAGCAGGCATAAGTATGAAAAAGAAATGGATTACAGGGATTTTAGCTGCGGCTGTTATAGGTATAGTAGCAGGCACCGCATTTTGTAAGAGCGATGCACATCAGGATGACACACAAGTTGCTAACAATGAAAATCTAACAGTTGAAGAACGGGCGGAAAAAATTGTCGCCAAAATGTCAGACGCTCAAAAGGTCGGGCAGCTCATGATGATCGGGATACAGGGGACGGCACTTGACGCAGACGGCCGTTATATGTTGACAGAATTTCCCTGCGGGAATCTGATTCTGTTTGATCGAAATATGGAAACTGTGGAACAAGTAAAAAAACTGACGCAGGATGTGCAGAGAACCGTCAAAGAAACAACCGGCGTACCTGCTCTGATTGGGATTGACCAGGAGGGGGGCGAAGTCATGCGAATGCGGCAGTATCTGCCGGATATGCCGTCTGCAGAAGCACTGGGGCAGGAGTCTCCGGAAGCGGCTCATGGCTGGGCGGTAAAGACCGGCACAGCGCTCTATGATCTTGGAATCAATACCAATTTCGCCCCAGTTGTGGATCTGGATGGAGCCTATCATCGCTCTTATGGGAAAACACCCGAAGAGGTGGTCCCTTATGCGGAAGCCGTGATTCAAGGCTATACAGAGACCGGGCTTTTCACATCGCTGAAGCATTTTCCAGGCATCGGTAAAGTGAAAACCGATCCGCATATTGACGGTGACGTGGTCATGCTGACTCGTGAAGAATTGAATGCGGAAGATGGGAAACCGTTCCGGGATTTGATTCAATCCATGAATCAGGACCGTACATTTATCATGGTATCGAATGTGACTTTCCCAAATGTTGACGCGGACAATCCGGCCTGTCTGTCCAGAATTATCATGACAGATATTCTGCGGAACGAATATGGTTATCGTGGCTTGATCCTTTCAGATGATATGGAAATGGGGGCTATGGCAAAACACTATGACTTTGGAGAGATGGGGGTACGGGCTATCGAGGCCGGTGCAGACATGGTATTGGTATGCCATGATTATGGCCACGAACAGGAGGTCTATAATGGCCTTTTGAAAGCGTATCGCGATGGACGGCTGGATAAATCCATCGTGGATGAAAAAGTTCGCCGAATTATTCAGACAAAACTACAATATTTATAATATTTCTTTTGCCCTTCTTTATCCTGCGGGCCCTTCGGGGCCTGCTTTTTATGTGAGTCGGCAGCAGACAAGATAAAATTTTTCGGATTTCTCTGTGCGGCAGGCGCGGGAGGGAAAAAGTGCAGTATAATATAAAAAATGTTTTCATTGCATGAGTTTTCGGAAAGGAGTAAGTGTATGACGAATCAGTTTTTCCCCAGTTATACCATCGGGGCGGACGCGTATGACGCGGTGCCCGGCATCTGCGGCGAGTACGGAAAGACGGCGGTCATTATCGGCGGGGAGAAGTCCCGCGCGGCGGCGGAGCCGGCGATTCGCAAGGCCTGCGAAGGCAAGCTGGACATCCTCGGCTCGTTCCAGTACGGCGAGAACAGCGGCTTCGAACCGGCGGAAGCGCTCACGAAGATTCCCGAAGTGGCGCAGGCGGATATGATTTTCGCCGTGGGCGGCGGCCGCGCCATCGACACTGCGAAAATCGCCGCGGAATACATGCACAAGCCGGTCTTCTCGTTCCCCACGCTGTGCTCGAACTGCGCGCCCGTGACGGCGGTGTGCGTGGCGTACAATCCGGACGGCTCGTTCCGGCAGGTGTGGTACCGTACGCGTCCGGCGTATCATACGTTCATCAATACGGAAGTCATCATCCATTCGCCGCGGGATTATTTCTGGGCAGGCATCGGCGACGCGCTGTCGAAGCAGTACGAGGTGCTCTTCTCCATCCGGGGCGACGAGTATGTGCCGTACGTCCGGAGCCTCGGCGCGCAGATGGCGGGGAACTGCTCGGATGAGCTCATCCGCTACGGTCAGGCGGCCATGGAGGCGTTCGACCGGAAGGAAATCACGGAAGATTTCGAACGGGTGGTGCAGCTCGTCATCGTGACGACGGGCCTCGTGTCGAACTGCCTCACCGGCGATTACAATTCCAGCGTGGGCCACGCCATTTACAACGGCCACACCGAAGTGGAGCACGATCAGGAGTATCTCCACGGCGCGGTGGTGTGCTACGGGACGCTGGTGCTGCTCACCATGGACAAGCAGTTCGAAGCGCGGGACAAGATGCTCGACTTCTGTCGGGCGCTGAAACTGCCGCACTGCCTCGCCGACGTGGGCGAGAGCCTCTCCACGGCGGAGCGCCTCGCGGAGCACGCGTCCACGAAGTACGACCTCGACCAGTCGCCGTACAAAGTGACGAAGGAAATGCTGCTGCAGGCCATCCTCGACCTGGAAGCGCTGAACCGCGAAGGCAAATAAGCAAAAAAAGAAATGCTCTCCCATAAACGGGAGGGCATTTTTGCGTGCCGGTCAGGGACGGAGCCAGCGGCCGAGAGGCCGGTCGGCGAGCTGCGCGGCGGCGCCTACGGAACGGCCGATGAGCCACGCGGAGATGACGGTGCCGAGTCCGATGCCGATGATGTGCCCGGCGAAGAGCAGGCCCGAGGCGGCGGTGAAAAGCACGAGGGATGCGTCGAAGCGGATGCGGAGGTAGGAGAAGGGCTTGCGCAGTACGGTGCAGAGGGTGGCAACGACCGCGTTTCCGGGGTCGAGGATGAGGTTGGCTTTCGTCATGGCGTACACGCCGACGCCGGTGGTGATATTGGCGAGCAGAAGGCACGGAAGCTCCGCGGCAAAAGCGTCCGGACCCGGCGGGAGGAGCCAGTCGAAGAGGTCGATGGCGAGGCCGGCGAAAAAGGCCATGGGAATCTGCAGAAGAAGCGTCGGCGGAAAGGCGCGCAGGAGCAGGGCCTGGGCGATGATGAAGACGGCGTAGAGCAGGATATTCGCCATGCCGAAGGAGATGCCGAGGATGTGGGACCAGGCGTAGACGGCGGAGCTGATGGCGGCCACGCCCAGCCCCGCGCGGGTGCTGAGCACGATGCCCGCGGCCATGACGTTCATACCCGCCGCGTACAGCGCGATGCGCCGCATGGTGCGGCGGGAGAGGGCGTTTTTGCGTGCTTCATTCCAGCAGGATGAGGCCGTAGATCTTGAATTCCTTCACCGGGCCGCGGAGGACGCGGGAATCGAAGCCGTTGTCCGCGGCGAGGGCCATCACGTCGATGCCGCACGCTTCGGCAGACGGCCGGGCGCGGTCAGGATGCACGCATTTTTTCAGGTTGCAGGTGTCACACAGGCGGCAGCGGCCTGCCTTCAGGGCGAAGGCCTTGTAGTAATTCATGAGGAATGCCTCTCTTTCCACGCCGATGACCAGGTCGGTGAGGGCGAGATGGATCTTCCGGTCATAGGCGTTCCAGTCCTTCGCATCTTCCGGGTCGTAGGGAATGGTCATCTGTACGAGGAGAGAATTGGTGTAATCCGCGAGGAATTTCCGGGTGAATTCCGCAGAGGGCGCGTGGGGCGGACAGCACAGGGTCTGTCCGTAATTGGGGCAGCCGTACTGGCATTTCATCCGGGTCCACATGCCGAGTTTGATGGTGGGGACGGATACGGGAACCGCGGCGGAGGCGCCCAGTTCCTTTGCTTTGGCAATGAGATGCTCCATATCTTCCTGTTTCATGGATAGGCCTTCTTTCCTGAATCTGTTTTTTCTTATCATAACATATAAAAGCACAAAAAAAGAAAGGGGCGGGCCCTTTCCTTTCCTTTTCTTTTTATGAAATCCGTTTACCGGCCTGCCGCAGGAATGGCATCTGCCTCCGGACAGAGGGAAAATTCCGGCGCGGTCCCGTCGAGGAGGACCGTCCCCTGCACGCCCCGGAGGTCTGCTATGGGCACAGCGCGGGACACGCGGGGATAGCGGCCGGACCGGCAGGGGAGACAGACCGTTTCCGCCGGTGCACCGCCGCCGGAGCGGCGGAGAATGAGCGCCTTTCCTTCGGAGGCGAGGCCCTCCGGCAGGGTATCCGCTGCCAGAATGGGCGTGCGGATGAGCGTGAAGGACTGGCGGATGGTGAGCCGGCCGTTTTCCTCAGAGAGGAGCAGCGCGGAATCACCGCCGGTGCCGCTGGTGTAGGGGCTGCGGATGACCGCGAGGATCTCCTTCCGGCCGTCGCCGTCCAGATCGATGCGGGTATAGGCATAGCGGGCAGCGGCCCACGCTTCCTCGGGGATCTGGTAGTAGGCGATGAGAAGCCGGCGGAGCGCCTCACCGGGCCGGGTCTCTGCGGGATGGACGTCGGCGGCCTCCGGCAGCCACGGGGCCTCCTCAGCAGAGGCGGTGCGGGCCGCAGGGAAGGAAGCCGCATCGGAAGTGGAAGCGATGGCAGCGGGGCAGAGGGCTCCTGTGAGCCAGAGGGCCAGCGCCGCGGCGGTCAGTTTTGTTCTCATGGGGATGTTAATTCCTTTCTGTGGAAGGGGACAGCACCCCGGTGCCGTCGAAAGCGGGGGTATAGGCGGTATCGGCGGAATCCTTCTGCTGGACGTAGCCGTCCTCTATGCCGAGTGCCTCCATATAGCTTTCCGCCTCCTCATATTCCTCGTCGGTGAGCCGCCGGTTGATCTCCGGGAACTCCGCGGCGCGGCCGCAGGGCACGTACTGGCGCATGAGGCTGAAGAGCACCTGCCCGGGACGGAAGGTCTCGGCGATGTACTCAAGGACCCCTTTCGTATTTTCCAGCTGGCCCGGCAGGATGAGGTGGCGGATGAGCACGCCCTTCCGGAGGAGGCCGTCGGGGCCGATCTCGTAGTCTCCGGTCTGGCGGTACATCTGTTCAATGGCCGCGGCGGCCCGTTCGAAATAGTCCGGCGCCTGGCTGTACCGGGCGGCGGCGCGGCTGTCGCTGTATTTCAGGTCCGGCATCCAGATCTGGATCTTGTTCCGGAGAAAGGCCACGGTGTGCACGCTTTCATAGCCGCCGCAGTTGTAGATCACCGGCACGGGCAGCGGCTCGGCGAGGCTCTGGTAGATGGCGCGGGTGAAATGGGTGGGCGTCACGAGGTCGATATTGTGCGCGCCCTGATGGATGAGCTCGAAATAGATCTCCCGCAGGCGTTCCACGGAAATTTCCGTGCCCCGGCGCAGCTCGGAGATCTCATAATTCTGGCAGTACACACAGGACAGATTGCATCCCGCGAAAAAGACGGTGCCGGCGCCGCGGGTGCCGCTGATGCAGGGCTCCTCCCAATGGTGC
>ERZ779865.1096-NODE-1096-length-20920-cov-7.187683_pt1 | contig 20920 bp, 19 predicted proteins | sample MGYA00433088_ERZ779865 | MGnify/ENA primary metagenome ERZ779865 (study PRJEB29588, sample SAMEA2151703) | human gut metagenome | biome: human gut; feature: human-associated habitat; material: faeces | place: Denmark | collected 2008/2010 ... | reverse complement strand
CCTAAAGCCGATGTTGCCAAAATCGAACCACAATACGATTCATACAAGTCGGCACCCATTCCGGCTACATCACCTACGTTATCACCTACATTATCGGCAATAGTTGCCGGATTTCGCGGGTCATCTTCCGGAATGCCAGCTTCTACTTTACCGACCAGATCAGCTCCAACATCGGCGGCTTTGGTATAAATACCACCGCCCACACGTGCAAACAAGGCTTGTGTTGAGGCTCCCATACCGAAAGTCAGCATGGTTGTTGTAATGATACACAGTTTAGCAGTAGGATTCATGGCGTCTGCAGGAATCATATTTTCCAGTAACAGATACCAGAAAGAAATGTCGAATAAACCTAATCCGACAACGACCAATCCCATAACGGCTCCGCTACGGAAGGCAACCCGTAATCCTTTGTTCAATGAATCTCTGGCTGCATTGGCAGTTCGGGCCGAAGCATAGGTAGCTGTTTTCATTCCTAAGAACCCGGAAAGTCCGGAGAAGAAACCTCCCGTCAGAAAAGCTATCGGCACCCAATGATTCTGCAGATTAAATCCGTAGGCCATTATCGAGAAGAGAATGACTAAGCCTAAAAAGACCATGCCGACAATTTTGTATTGCTGTTTCAGATAAGACATGGCGCCCTGCCGGACGTGTGATGCAATCTTTTGCATGACAGGGGTTCCTTCGCTTTCACGCATCATTTGCTTGTAGAAGTACCAAGCCAGTACGAGTGCCAGAATGGATGATACAGGCACAATCCAGAATAGTGATGATTCCATAACGGGTAGATTTTAATTGTGTTGTGCCTAAAGATAACGGATTTATTTGTAATAGAAAAGAAAAGGAGGCGAAAAACAGTGGCCTGTTATCCGGAATAATCAGGAGAAAAATACCTACCTTTGTCCGGTTCTTAGTAAAGAGTACAAAGACATGATGCTTTATTCCAGTCGTCAGAATATTTTAACGACCCCGTTCACCATCTTTTATCTGCTGGTAGGATGCATTGTTTGCTGGATAGCCTGTTACGCAACTTCTACCGGTTATCCGGTTTATGGCGAGGTGACGGCTCCTCCTTTGTGGAATCTGATCTGTCAGTATCTGCCGGGTAAAGTCGGTACATATCTCATTGGCTTTCTGCTGATGTTGGGTGGTGCCTTTATGATCCATCGGGCCAACTATGTACTGATGCTGATTCGGGAGAAGACCTTATTGCCAGTATTGTTTTATATCTTGCTGATCAGTACGAATAAAGATTTCCTGCCCTTGAAGTCCACTTCATTCGGTGTGTTTTTCCTGATACTTGCCATTTATTATCTATTTACATCATATCATGATCCGGACAATAAGCGGAATGTATTCAATGCGACCTTTGTGATCGCGATCGGCAGTCTGTTGTGGATTCATATCTGCTGGTTCCTTCCACTCTTTTGGTACGGCATGTATAAGTTCCGGACGTTGACATTGCAAACCTTTTTGGCGAGTCTGTTGGGCTTGGCTGTCGTGTATTGGTTTGTCGGGTTTTATTGTGTGTGGCAACAGAACTTTGATATGTTTACGGTCCCGTTCGATTCTCTTTATAAGATTCGTCCGTTGAGTATCAAGGGGAACAGTTGGCTCGACTGGTTGGCAATCGGCTATATGATAGTACTTGTGATGATTGCCTCATTCAATATTCTGGCGCACGAATATGAGGATAATCTCCGTACGCGTCAGTTTCTGGCTTTCCTGATTTTGCTGGCGATTTCGTCATTCGGATTGTATTTCTTGTATGAACAGTCGTCTGAAGAGTATCTGCAAATCGCATGTTTCCCTTCCTCGATTCTGATTGCCCATTTTTTTACCGTTGTAAGAAATAAATATGTATTCTGGGCGTTTCATATATCTGTAGTTGTACTTATTTTGTTGTTGTTATTACGCATATGGAGTTTCTGATAGAGTATGGTTATATTGGCGTGTTTATTGCCGCTTTTTTGGCTGCTACGATTTTGCCTTTTAGCAGTGAAGTTGTGTTGACGGGTGTTTTGTTGGCTGGAGCATCTTACTGGCCCTGCATGATTGCTGCCACGTTAGGAAATTTTTTGGGTGGAATGAGCTGTTACTGGTTAGGCATGTTGGGAAAAATAGAATGGATAGAGAAATATCTGAAGCTGGACCCACAGAAAGTTTATAGGGTACAAGACTGGATTAAAGATAAAGGTTCGTGGATGGGGTTCTTTGTCTTTCTTCCTGGAATAGGCGACTTTATCGCTGTTGCTTTGGGCTTCCTTCGGGCGAATATCTGGATCGTAGCTATATCAATGTTCTTGGGAAAAGCCATACGCTACTGGATCTGGATGGAATTTGTATTTAAAGTACAGTCTTTTATTTAAAATACTGAAGAAAATTGTAATTTTGTGCCCATAATTATCTTTGGAGATGAACGCTAATATTTCTAATTTAACGAACAAGCAGACCATATTCCGCGAAGCTAAAGATTACATCATGATTGCTTTGGGAATGACGTTGTATGGTATCGGATGGACGATTTTCCTCCTTCCGAATGATATTACTACCGGCGGTGTTCCGGGTATTGCTTCTATTGTGTTCTTTGCGACCAAATTACCGGTTCAGTACACTTATTTTACGATCAATGCGTTGTTGCTGTTGTTGGCCTTGAAGATTCTTGGATTTAAGTTTTGTGTCAAGACAATTTATGCTGTATTGGTGTTGACTTCTTTTCTGTCGCTGTTGCAAGGCTTGATAGGTGAGGTTCATATCTTGCAGGATCAGCCTTTTATGGCATGTGTGCTGGGTGCTTCATTTTGTGGATGCGGTATCGGTATCGCCTTTTCTGCCAACGGCAGTTCAGGAGGAACGGATATTATCGCTGCCATTATTAATAAGTACCGGGATGTCTCTTTGGGAAGAGTGGTGATGGCTTGTGATATGATCATCATTACTTCCAGTTATTTTGTCCTGCATGATTGGGAAAAGGTCGTTTATGGTTATGTGACCTTGTATGTATGCAGTTTTGTGCTCGATCAGATTGTGAACAGTGCACATCAGTCAGTGCAATTCTTCATTATCTCCAAGCATTATAAAGAGATTGGTGAACACATTAATAAAGACATGCACCGCGGTGTAACGGTTTTAGATGGAACAGGCCTTTATACCGGCAATGGTGTGAAGATGATGTTCGTTCTGGCCAAGAAGCGCGAATCAACAACGATTTTCCGTTTGATTAAAGACATTGATCCGGATGCATTCGTATCACAGAGCACGGTTATCGGTGTCTATGGAAAGGGTTTTGATCATATTAAGGTAAAATAAAAGACGACAGGTTGCCGTCTTTCTTCTTGTAAGGTCTTCGAATTGATTTCGGCGGCCTTTTTTGTTTTATGTAGTCGCCGGAATCAGTTTGAGGCTTTCTGTCAGATGATTGGATTCAATGCTTTCTGGTCTTATCTGCGGCCCAGATTGCTTTGATGGTTTCTTCCTGGTTATAACCATTCGGCGATTGTGCGCTCCGGGTATTGGCCCGATAGGTATTATCCGTTTTGTTCGGGCAGCAGATACCGCGGATACCCGGCATCTCAATATGTCCGTCCGGATCCGTTTCCTTCATCCATTTCCAGGCATACTGCAGCCATTCGTTCCGGTACTTTTCCGGCTGTTTGGCAAACCAGGAGATTTCGTCCCAGCCCCACGGGAAATAAGAAGTCGTATCTGCCGTGTTGACGGGTTCTTCTTTTCCGTAATTGTCGATCTCCACTAAATAGGGCAGATGCTCGCACGACCATCCGGATGGTGTCTGGCAACCTTGACTTCTTTTATAGAGGGCATCTAAGTGATTGACGCGGAGCTCGGCGGGCTGAATGTCGCCTTCTTTCCAAGGTGTGGCTGTGGGAAGAGCACAGATACGCATCGGGAATGAATTGAAATCTATCAGGCTTTTCCCATTTGTCACCATGCCTCCTTTGGGCGTGTGTGCATCCAGAATCACCCATTGCCGGCGGGCGTGCTGGACTGCAAAGGTACGGATTTTGTCGATCAGTGTAATCCAGTGTGCTCGGTCTGGATCATTCATGCCCATCAGCTCGATTTGTCCTAAATGAAAGGCTTCACAGCCGATGCGGATGTAGGAGCAGGCCAGAAAATAAAACCATAATTGGGTTTCCTGTCGGCTGATATCCGGCACACTTCCTCCCACATGCCAGTGATCCACATATTTCCCTTGAAGGTTCAGCATATCTTCATATCGGAAATTTCTTTTCTCCGGCTTCAGTCCGTAACTTTCGAATACCCATTCCGGGATTTCAATCTGACTGACTTCTGTAGAAATAGCTTCGAACAGGCACGCTTGGAAGACTAAATCCGGATCGTCGGCATGCATTCGTTGGATGATCTGTTCGGCTTTCGTCCAAAAGGCCGGGTCTTTCAACACCTGTTCGTTCTCCCACAGCAGAATAGAGCGGCCCAAGAATTTGGCTCCGATATTCCGGATCATGCGGATATCGTCGTTCAGCTGCTCTTCTCCCTGGTGCGGAACCAGTAAGTTGGTGACGGTTATAGAACGGTCCAGGTAGTTTTCCAGTACTTCTTTTTGAATGCCGTTTTTATCGAAGTAGTAAGGTGACGCTTCTCCTTGTGCCCATCCGGCAAAAGGAACGAGAATCGAAATCAAAAGTAATAAGAATCGTTTTTGAATCATATATTATTCGTTTTTATAAGTAATAGGACTTCCTTGTGTCTGATAAATAACCTGCCGGAAGGTCTGCGGAGAAATCCGTACCTGATCGCGGGTCAGTTCCGGTACATTGTAACTCTTGAGTCGCTTCATATTCTGTTCCGGGTCTTCCTGAGGCAGGATAAAGGCTTTGCTGGCCTTTCCTTTCGGACTGAAGTAGGTGATATAGAGTCGGGTGTAAGAACCGTCGTCGCGTCGGGAACTGAAGATAATCCATCGTCCGTTACTGCTCCAGCTGTGATAACTGTCGGCGTCGGTACTGTTGGCTTCCTGCAACGGATAGACGGTATCGGTTTTCAGATCTTTCACATAGAGGTCTGCACTCTTATGCCAGATATGGAATTGCCCGTATTCTCCGGAAGTAAACAGCAGATAATGTCCGTCCGGACTGATGCGGGGAACGGAAGCGCTCCGGCCAACCGAATCACAGTCGACTTCCATTACTTCATCTCCGAATTCCTGGCTGTCGGCTTGGAATGTTCTGCTGACGATGTTGTAACGCAGGGTATTAAAGTCTTTGGGCTGAGCGGCCGGCGTGTTCTGATAAAGACTGCCTACACAATAATAGATTTTGTCACCGGCTGGCGACCAGCAGGGAAATGTCTCGAGCAGGCTGTCTGTGTGGCAGACATATTTCACTTCCTTCTGATTGGCATCATAGAAAAGCAGATCAGAAGCCATATCCACCACTTCCACCTTTTCTTCGTTCAGGATGTGGAAGGCTTGTCCGGTCTTGTTCGAGGAAAACAGAATCCAGTCTTGTGTCGGGTGCCAGGCCGGATAAACGGCTCCAAACGGAATGGAATCATGGCGGAAGTTGATTTTCTCGGCGGATTCGCCCTGGGCGATGATCGTCCCGCTGTGATTGGTCCGTACATGGAAGAGCATCTTCTGTGTACTGTAATTCTGGTAATTATGGCAGTTGATGCAATGGTTGTCTTCGTAATCGAATGTCCGGTTGTTCTCATAGATGACTTCTTCCTGGAAGTTCGTGAGATTGCGCTGATATAAGCCGAGCTGGCGGTAATAGGAATAACCGGGTTCGATCAGGCGGTAGGAGACGAACGGATCAATCTTTTCGTCCGCCACATGCCAGGTGAATGGCTGGAAGCGTAGCCATTTTCTGTCTGTATAGGTATAGACTTGTACTTGTATGTCTTTTCCCCGGGATGCAGCCAACAGTGATTCCCATTGTTCTGCATTGAATTGTACTGTTGATCCGTGCGCAGCAGAGGCCGATAGTTTCTGCTCTTCGGAAGAAGTCAATACAACCATAAACTTCTCTCCGGGCGTGCGGACCAGAAAGTTCAGCGGAGCGATATTGGGTGGAATGACGATGTCTTTATAATCCGGATAGATGGAAGCGGGTTGTCCGACTTCCGTAAAGTCCGTGGGTTCGTCTGTGGTAGAGGAACAAGCTGTCAGTATTCCGGTGAGGACTGACAGGAGAATGCTGAATAGGTACGAAACGGTTTTCATTAGTTTACTCCTCCTTTCATCAGTATCTGATAACGCTTCATCTGTTCTTCATCTATCTTGTTCTGGCAGAAATAGTAGAACGGATAGAAATGAGCATATTCTTCCTGCAGTTGAGGAATCAGTTCGTCGGCCACTTGCCCGTTCTTGACATACCGGGCGAGAAAGTCTTTCACCTGCTGTACCGTAGTCGGACGGATCTGGAACTGCGACAGCAGATTTGCGGCCCGTTCTGTCTGTAAACAGGTATATAGAACGACTGCCTGTTCTACCAGGAGCGGAAGTTGCTTCCCTTTGTAGGGGCGGGTCCGGTTCACCACTTCATCTAATAATTTGGTATATAGGCAGGCAGCTATCGAGACTTCTAGTGTCTGCTGGTTGCGTATGTTGTTCGATGCTAAGGGATATCCGATAAAGATCGGAGACCGGTAAGACTGTTCGAAGCTGTCGTTCGTGGGTTTGAGGGCCAGTATGTGGTTGAAAAACGGATGTGATACGATTGCTTCCGGATTCGCCACAAAAGGCATATATCGTTCTACAAAATCGGATTCGAAAGGAACCTGTTGCAGCTGGTAGAGATATTTGTTGGCCAGCGCATATTCCTCGTTGAGCAACGAGCAGAAGAACAACTGTTTGAGCGTGTAACAGCTGGGTCCGTCGATAACCATGCGTTCCATGGCCTGATGATAAGCCGTATTGAGCAGGCCGGAAGAGAAACAGCAGTCGGCCAGATATAAATCGGTTCCGTCGTCGGGTAATCCGCCCCGGTTGACCAGGCCTAAATCCGGATATTGGTAAGGAATATCGAGCAGGTTCTGCAATAAGCGTCCGGTCTGCAACAAGGCGATGGCATGATAGGCGGCAACACTTCTGGTGGGGTGCTGAGCCCACTGGGCCTTGTGGATCATTTTATTCCAGTCCTGTTCCTGATAGCTCCGTTGCAGTGAGGCGGTCAGTCTTTCGTTTTCCTTGCCGGTCCAGGTATATATATACAGCACTAGGAATAATAATCTGCAGATACTATTTGACAGCGATGAAGAAGCAATCTGCTGGGATGATTTTCCACTGATGAAATGAAGGGCGATGCTGACGAAGGCTGCCAGCATGAAAACGGCCAGGAGCCACAGGAAAACCACCGATGGCTCCTGCTGGTAATAGAGATTTTCTCCTTTCTGGATGAGATACCATAAGACGGCCATGGAAGGAAGCAGCGCGATCCATTCCCATTTTCCCCGGAGCGTGAAGGCCTTTTTTACGAGGCAGACCGTTCCGGTCAGCAGGACCGACATAAACAGGCCGCCGGCCCAGGGCTCATGATACGAAAGCAGGAGCAGGCGTCCGAACCAGTATATTTTTCCGCCCGGCTGGTTGAGGATGAAGTCCATCATCTGTGGGTCGAAGGCAAACAGACTGTACTGTTCAGCCATATAAAATACGTCTCCATATAAAATGGAGGCAAAGATCCAGAATCCGATGAAGGCAATGACCGGCGTGGAACTCAAGACTGTTTTGATTTTCATCTTTTTCATGTTATTAGATCTGATTCTAAATAGCAGTTTAAAGGTAAGAAATCCTCGGTGGAATACATCGCCGGCATGGCTGTTATGCAACATAAAAAAAGCGACCTGCCCAGCCGGACAAGTCGCTTTGATAATGTATGAATGAATTCTTATGTGATTAGTCTTTCAGTTTTGCCTTCAAGAATTCACGGTTCAAACGGGCAATGTTGCTGACAGAGATGTTCTTCGGACATTCCATTTCGCAAGCACGAGTGTTTGTACAGTTACCGAAGCCCAGTTCGTCCATCTTGGCAACCATGGCTTTCGCACGGCGAGCTGCTTCAACGCGTCCTTGTGGCAACAGGGCCAGCTGGCTTACCTTGGCAGAAACGAACAACATGGCTGAACCATTCTTACAAGCGGCTGCACAAGCACCGCAACCGATACAAGCGGCAGCATCCATAGCCAGGTCGGCGTTCTTCTTCGGAATAGCGATGGCGTTAGCATCAGGAACACCACCTGTATTTACTGAAACGAAACCACCAGCCTGCATGATCTTATCATAAGCAGAACGGTCAACCATCAAGTCGCGGATAACCGGGAAACCGGCTGAACGCCACGGTTCGATAGTGATTGTTTCGCCATCATGGAAACGACGCATATACAACTGGCAGGTAGTAGCACCTGTTGCCGGTCCGTGCGGGTGACCATTTACATACAGCGAACACATACCGCAGATACCTTCACGGCAATCGTGGTCGAATACGATCGGTTCCTTACCTTCATTGATCAAACGCTCATTCAAAATGTCCAGCATTTCCAGGAAAGAGACACTCTGATTGATCTTATCTATTTGGTAAGTCTCGAACTGTCCTTTTTCTTTCGGACCTCTTTGACGCCAAACTTTAAGCGTTACTTTTATATCTTTATCCATACGTTTTTAGTTTTTAAGTTTTTTAGTTTATTAGTTTTTAAGTTTTATTGTTATTGAGTTTTTAAGTTCTATGATTCTTATCCAATCCATTCTTACGTCTGTAAATCAAAGATGACAACATCTTATTCACTTCTGTATTCAGATTCTGAACATTCTTAAAGGCTTCTTCACTCATAAAAGAAAGTTCAAAAGATAAGATCAATTGCGTTTCCAATTCATTAGAAGAGCCTAATGCAACATATAAAAAACGCAATAACTCTTTATCAGAACCTCGCCCATAGCCCTCTGCTATATTTGAGGGGATGGATACTGCACATCTTCTCATCTGATTAACAAGTCCGAAACGTTCTTCATTAGGAAAATCAGCCGTTGATAAATAAACCATTTTCGCCAAATTCAAACTTTTCTGCCAAGCCGATAAGTCTTTGTAAGTACCCATAAACTTAAAAACTCAAAAACTTATAAACTTACAAACTTACTTTTTGTAATTACGTGTTTGCGGAACTACGAATTCATAGTTCAAATCTTCTTTCAGCATAACCGGATCTTTGTCTTCACCCTGATATTCCCAGCAAGCTACATACATGTACTTATCGTCATGACGTAAAGCTTCACCATCTTCAGTCTGGTGTTCAACACGGAAGTGACCACCACAAGATTCAGCACGGTTCAAGGCATCATGGGCCATCAATGTACCGATTTCGATGAAATCAGCCAAGCGCAATGCTTTTTCCAGTTCAACATTCTGATCTTCACCAGAACCCGGGATATATACATTGCTCCAGAATTCCTTCTTCAGGTCTTTCAGCATGTTGATTGCTTCCAACAGACCTTTTTCGTCGCGGGCCATACCGATGTGTTCCCACATGATGTGACCTAACTTACGGTGGATGGTATCAACGGTTTCTTTACCCTTGATGCTCATCAGTTTCTGGATACGAGCCTTGATAGCTTTTTCTGCTTCGTCGAACTCAGGCAGGTCTGTGCTGAAGCGCGGAACCTGGATCTGGTCTGACAAGTAGTTCTGGATGGTGTACGGCAATACGAAGTAACCATCGGCCAAACCTTGCATCAAAGCTGATGCACCCAGACGGTTGGCACCGTGATCAGAGAAGTTAGCTTCACCGATAGCGAACAAGCCCGGGATTGAAGTCTGCAATTCATAGTCTACCCACAGACCACCCATTGAGTAGTGCAATGCCGGGTAGATCATCATCGGAGTTTCGTATGGATTATCATCGGTAATTTCTTCGTACATATCGAACAAGTTACCATATTTCTGCTTAACAACGTCTTTACCCAAACGCTGGATAGCTTCCGAGAAGTCCAAGAATACGGCACGACCGGTGTTGTTTACACCATAACCGGCGTCGCAACGTTCTTTGGCTGCACGTGAAGCCACGTCACGCGGAACCAAGTTACCGAATGCCGGGTAACGGCGTTCCAAGTAGTAGTCACGGTCTTCTTCCGGAATATCTTTACCTTTCTTCTGTCCGGCCTGCAATGCCTTAGCATCTTCCAGTTTTTTCGGAACCCAGATACGACCATCGTTACGCAAAGATTCTGACATCAATGTCAGCTTAGACTGATAGTCACCTTTTACCGGGATACAAGTCGGGTGAATCTGTACCATACAAGGGTTAGCAAAATAAGCACCTTTCTTGTAGCACTGCCATGCAGCTGATCCGTTGGATGCCATGGCGTTGGTCGACAAGAAGAAGGTATTTACATAACCACCTGTTGCTACAACTACGGCGTGAGCAGCATAGCGTTCGATCTTACCGGTGATCAGGTTACGGGTGATGATACCGCGGGCACGACCGTCGATCAAAACAACGTCGAGCATTTCATGACGGGTATACATCTTTACTTTACCTTTACCGATCTGACGGCTCAATGCTGAATAAGCGCCTAACAACAGCTGCTGTCCCGTCTGGCCACGGGCATAGAACGTACGGGATACCTGAGCACCACCGAATGAACGGTTATCCAGCAGACCACCATATTCACGGGCGAAAGGAACACCCTGGGCTACACACTGGTCGATGATGTTGTTAGATACTTCGGCCAGACGATATACGTTTGCTTCACGGGCACGGTAGTCACCACCTTTGATCGTATCGTAGAACAAACGATATACAGAGTCACCATCATTCTGATAATTCTTAGCAGCGTTGATACCACCCTGTGCAGCGATAGAGTGTGCACGACGAGGTGAATCCTGGATACAGAAGTTCAATACGTTGAATCCCATTTCTGCTAAAGAAGCTGCTGCAGAAGCACCGGCCAAACCTGTACCTACTACGATAATGTCCAGACGACGCTTGTTAGCGGGGTTCACCAATTTCTGGTGATTTTTATAATTTGTCCACTTGTCAGCCAACGGGCCTTGAGGGATTTTAGAATTTATTTCAGCCATATTGTTTTTAGTTTTTTAAGTTTGTTAGTTTCTTAGTTTTTAAGTCATTTTGTTTTTGAGTCTGTTCGTTTTGAATGTTTGATTCCAAACTCATAAACTTATAAACTTATAAACTTATAAACTCAAAATTTACGCTCCTACACCGTTCAGGTAGAATACAATAGTAATAATTGCGAACAAACCGCAGATGATCGTTGCTACCCATTTAGAGATGCATTCCCAACGGCTCAACCAGATCGTGTTGCTCCAGCCTAATGTCTGGATAGCTGACCAGAATCCGTGAGTCAGGTGGAACCACAAAGCTCCGAACCATACCAGATACAATACTGTGTTCACAATATTACCCTGGAAGTAGTAGTTGATGAAAGCTGCTCCGTCCTGCGGATGGATGTCTCCATGGATACCTGCCAGTTCAGCAAACATCATGTGATACCAGAACTGTGTGAAGTGAAGGATCATGAACAGAATCACGATCAAGCCCAGTACGAACATGTTCTGTGATGCCCATTCTACGCCTTTCGGACGTGAATTCAGTGCATAACGGTCGTTACCGCGAGCTCTACGGTTCTGCAATGTCAACATCACTGCATACACGAAGTGAACCACTACACCTGCTGCCAAAACGAGTGTTCCCACGATAGCGTACCAGTTACTGCCCAGTAAACCGCAGATCGTATTATACGCCTCGCCAGAGAATACTGCCGCTACGTTCATCGACAGGTGGAACAATAAAAACAGAATTAGGAAGAGTCCTGATATACTCATTATCAGTTTCCTCCCGATAGAAGAATTAAGTAACCACATAAGATAATAATTTAAGTTATTTAATTGTGTATAAAAATCACACTTCTATAGCATTTAATTATGCAAAGGTAGTTTAATTCCACGGATAACCAACAAGAATAAATAAATATTTCTCTAATTGAAACGGCTTTTTTATCCAATATCGTTATTCTCTGTAACTTTTATTATTTTTGCCTCTGGTTGCGGGCTGATTAGTCTATTAATTAAGGTAGATCTGCCCGCCGGCTGAGAAATTCGGAAATTAAAATTCAACACAATATGAAGACACTGGTACATGTTGACAACGAACAGATCGAATCTGTAATGAAACAATGTAGTATTTGTTTCGTGGGAATGGCGGATACCGACGGAACGCCGTATGTGATCCCGATGAATTTTGGTTACAAAGACGGAACGCTTTATTTGCATTCGGCTCAGGAAGGCAGAAGCATTTCGATCTTGAACCGGAATCCGCGTGTTTGTATTTCTTTTTGTCCGACAACTGAACTGGCTTATCAGAATGTAGAGGTGGCTTGCAGTTACCGGATGCGGGCCAGCAGTGTTATCTGTTGGGGAAATGTTGTCTTTGAGGAAGACTACGACAAGAAAGTAGAAGCACTCGATATCCTGATGAAGCAATACACCGACCGCCCTTTTACTTATGGTCGTCCGGCAGTCTTGAATGTCAAGATCTGGCGGGTAGATATCGACGAGATCTCGTGTAAGGAATTTGGAGCTCCCTATCGGAAAGCAGTAGGGAAATAACAGCGTTGTTGTAGCTTTGGGCATATGAAGGCACGTGCAACCAACAGTGCCCAAAAGAACGACGGGGCATGACCAAATGCTGATCCGAATTGATAGAGAAAAGGCTTTCAAATGATGGGAAAACTCATTTGAAAGCCTTTTCTCTGTATTGTCTTTATACTTCGTGTAATTCATTTGTCCATCCCGGCAATAACTCCTTGAATTTTTTAAGGGTTCCGCGAGGTATGTTGATTTCTTTCAAATTTTCACACCTATAGAAGGCGTAATCTCCAATGCAGTTAACACTAGTTGGAATGTTGATTTCTTTCAAATTGTAACAGTACGAGAAGGCATTATTTCCAATGCAGTTAACACTAGTTGGAATGTTGATTTCTTTCAAATCGGAACACCCCGAGAATGTTTCATCCCCAATGCAGGTAACACTAGTTGGAATGTTGATTTGTTGTAAATTTTTACATTCCTTGAATGCTTTATTCCCAATGCAGGTAACACTAGTTGGAATGTTGATTTCTTTCAAATCGGAACACTCCGCGAAGGCTTTATCACAAATTACAACTGTACCATCCAAGACACGATAATCTCCAGATAGCCATTCCGGAGCACGAATCAACTTCTTTCGATTTGCACTGTACATCACCCCATATTCATCAACCCATTCTCCATCTTCTTCCGTGGCTACTGTTGAAATAGGCTCTCCCAATAACAAGTTCATTCCATTGAGAAACGCATCCAAAGATTGCCGGGCAAAAGCTTCTTCCAAGAAATTCGCTTCTTTAAACTGATAGAGCAAGCGGTTATAAAAACCTTCCCGTTCTTGAATAGGCTTCAAGGAGATGGCATACAATTGCTGACTTACGGCGTCTTCCGTCACCATACGCCGGTACAAGCGTTTCAATCGTTCTTCGCCCGTATATAAATCCGCAATCAGATTGCTCAGCCGTTGCTTTTCCTGGTATATTTCTGCGCCATAACAAGCAACAATATACTGCAAAACTTCTTCTATCGAGGATGAATCTTTTATCGTTGGCATATCATTTTATCTCTTCTTGTTAAAAAGTAAATCAAGTATTGTAGCCCCAATTTTTCGTTCCAAACCTTGTTTAGTAGTTGGAATACCAGTTTCTCTTGCAATTTGTTGTTTTACTTTTGTAGTGCCTAACGCTCTCTTCCAAGAAAACGTTACGCCTGGAATTTTTGTTTTCATATTCAATTTACATTTGTTTCGTACAATAAATGTGCATATTCAGGTAATAGTTTTTTGAATTTGTCCATGGAATCCTTAGGGATATTTATTCGTTTTAAGCTGGAACAACCTTCAAATAAACAATATCCTAAAAAAACTATCGAATCAGGCAATGTGATTTTTATTAGACTCGTACAATCACAAAATGCGCCATCACTTATTGAATGTATATTTGTAGGAACATTTATTTCCTTTAATTTACTGCATTTACTAAAAGCATATTCGCCTATCGATAAAATATGATTTGGGAAATAAACTTCTCTTAAATTACTACAGTTAAAGAATGCCCAACAACCGATCCTGTTTACATTATTCGGTATGTTCACCTCATATAATTTTTTACAATTAAAAAAAGAATAATCTCCGATGGAAATCAAACTATTAGGCATAATTATACTTTCTAAATTCACGCAGTTTTTAAAAGCATAATTATCAATCTTCTTAGTTCCCACTAAAACTGTACAATTAATAACTGACTTAGGACTAGTTAAAAGAACTGTTTTATCTGGGCTATAACAAATTTCTTCTAAATGTTTTTCACTTTCCTTTTCTGATACAGTCACACATGATTGAAAATTATTTAGATGGATAAGATCTTCCATGATACAAACCCAGTTTTTTAAAGAAGTAAAATCACCCAAATTAGCAGCCTTCAAAAAACAGTCAAGAGCTTTATTTATATCTTTTTTAACGCTATCGCCATTAAAATAACTTACGCCATATTTGCATAAAGTCACAGGATCATTGCTATTCAATTCATCTTGAAAAAAAGTACTCGTTTTATTTATTCTTTTATTTTTAACACAATTCAAATGATGTTTTAGAGATGCAATTAAATTTCCAATAAGTATATCTCTTTGATAATACATAAGAGATAAAACAAAATAATATTTAGTTTGAACATTATTTCCCCCTTGTATAATTGATTTATAAAACCAATTTATGGCCTCTTTATAGTTTTTCTTTGTTCCCTTTCCTAGAAAAAAACAATAACCTAAATTATATTGTCCAAATACATTCCCTTGTATTGCTGATTTATGATAAAACATTACTGCTTTTTCATAGTTCTTTAAAATACCATTACCATTATAATAACATACCCCCATATTATTCTGAGCATTTGCATTTCCTTGATTAATGGAGTTTTGGTACCATCTTACTGCTTCTTCATAATTTTGTTCAACCCCTTTCCCAAAATAATAACAACAGCCTAAATTATTTTGAGCATCGTCATTCCCCTTTTCAGCCGATTTTTGAAACCATTTTACAGCTTCAACATAATCTTGTTCAATTCCTTCCCCTGCATAATAGCAAATTCCCAAACGGTTTTGTGCCACAGCATCACCTTCCATTGCTTTTTTAATAAGCTCCTCGCATTCTTGGGAGATAGATACCGGCATATCTAAACCGGAGACAAAATCATCTACTATCTGTTTCCCAAAATCTTCTGAATAAAAATTCAAATCACTGAAAGCAGAAATAAGTTGCTGGTAATATGCTTTTCGTTGACTTAATGGTATCAAGGATAAAATATGAACTTTTACGGACAAAGAATCATCCAATATAGCCCTACGATAAACCCTTTTCTTCTTTTCCTCCCCCCTGTATAAATCCGCAATCAGATTACTCAATCGTTGCTTGTCTTGGTATATTTCTGCACCATAACAATCAACGATATATTTTAAAACTTCTTCTATCAAGGATGATTCGTTTAAAGCTTGCATATTCCTTAGCCATTTATAATCCAACTCACAGAAATATCATCCCCACTACCTTTTTGTGACATAAGCGGGAGAAACTCATCTACCTCTTTCTTTGCTTTTTCATCCTTCTTATCTTGGAAAGTCTGAATAATTTCCTGGTAAAATCCATACAAATCTTCATCGTTGGCAAAGCAATCATCTACACCATCTGTCCCTACGAAAATGGCTGATGGAAATTGATCTGTATAAAAACAATGACGAAAATTATCCAATGGCTTTTCGTCGCACAACGAAGTAGTCACATTCAAGAAACACTTGTCGTCCCACGGTATAGGCTGGAAAAATTCTCCAGCCGTATTTTGGGCTACGCACTTTCCATCACCAATATGCAGGCCAAACCAAAAGTGTCCCGGATAAATCACTACGGCAATTAATGTAGCCCCGTATGCTTTCACAAAGTAATCCTGTGGTTTTGATTCATATTTATCCCGCATGGTAGCCGAGAAACAAGCCAACTCATCCGAGGTAAAAGGGCGTTTTTCATAATCTTCCCAGATCTTGGTACGCCAACGGTAAATGATAGCAGTTTCCAGTTGGCGCATCAGATCATCCGGATTGTGGAACTTAGATTCAGACAGCTTTTTTAATGATGAGGCCTTCAGGAAGTTTTTCATAAATTCTCCGATCGCTTCTTGGGTGGCTTCAACAGCTTTCTTAGAACCTATGTTACTCCGAAAATAATTGTTTCCACCATGCCCGTCACTGACTATTGCCACGGCATACCGGTCTTCTTCTCGGCAACGGGCAAAAGCGGCGTCCTGGCATACCTTACCCGTTTTCTTATGCGATTCTCCTTGATGGCATGAGCAAAATGCCAATAGACCTTTTTTTCTCTGTTTAGTTGAATTCATCTAAATCTACATCTTCTACATTTTGTGTATCAACAAAATTTTTAACCTGCGAAATTACCTTCTCTTGTTTCGTTGTGTCTTCTACTCCACTACTTTTACTGTTTACTTGAGAAGAAGTAACACTCACAAAACGGATGAATGCTTTCAACATGGCCCGGTTATGCACTTCTACAACCGACTCGCTATTCCCTGTAAAATCGGTCAATACGTTTTTATCCGCATCGTTTCCGATGGCTATGGCTATCTTAATGGCATGTTTGAACCAATTGTTCTTTTTAATCTCTTCTAATGCATCTTTATAAGCATCTGTTGGTCCGCCATCTGAAAGCAGAATTATTACTGGGGCAAAAGAACCCGCTGCCTCTTGTAAAAATTGGGATTTTGAAAGTTTCTGATTCAATTCTTTTAAGGCAGAACCCAAACTCGTCAAACCACCGGCCTGCAAATCATTCCATTGGAAATTTTCTGAATCAATGGGCTGTGGATAAAGCCAATTGACATCCGTATCAAATTGCATGGCGGCAATCTTAATCGCTGCATCCGGATTACCAGACGACAAATCTTTCAGATCGGGAACTGTCTCCCGAATTGCATCATTAACCGACCCGATCTTTTCTCCCATCATACTTCCCGATGTATCTACAACAAAGAACAATACCATTGTTCTACGGGCAATCTTTACTCTTTCTGTATTCATGTTATTTTATAATTAGCGAATAGTTACATATGTTCCATTTCCAAAAGCTATCTGATTGCCTACCAAAAGCGGGGCAAATTCATTGGGCGCAATCGGACGGGTATTACCACTTTTGGTAGTTAATATCCAAGTATCTGCTGTCTGATTGGATAAGGCAAACAAACCCGGAGTTTTTTTACTCTCAACAATCATACCTGTTTCCTTATTTAACAAAGGCTTGTTTTTATTGGTAATATATTGATATATAGTTTTCCCTTTACAGACAGCCACTTCATATTCCCCGCTTTGAATAATAGGCGGACGCTGCAATACGTGATGACAATCCGGGCACGAAAAAGTGTTATTCTCCATATCCGTAAAAATTTCTCCGCCACATGCAGGACAAACAATCAGTTCATGCCGCATCCGCAAGAGTACCTTCGTCAACCATTCCTTTTCGGTAATGCGCAAGTTCGGATTCATCAGGACTTTCTGGCTGAATTGCTCCTCAAACATTTTCCGGACGTAATCCGGGAATTGGTTCCACAACCCTATCACATTGACATGAATCCCGGGCACGGGGCGATTCTGATTATTATCAGGATCATAGATAAACAAAGGGGATGTCCCATAAAACTTTTTTTCATGTTTTTCCGTCATACATGGACAATTGGCAACCAATGCGCCTTCCAACGGATGATTGTTGAAGAACAAGAGGAACAGAATTACGGCCAGCGAAAAACGGTCCGATTGTGCATCCGGTTGCTTTTCTTTCCGGACAATCTCGGGTGCCATATAGCGGCATTTCCCCAAAATGCCGGTATTGGTTCCATACGGAGCGATGTTATCATTATCACAAATAAGCAAATCCCCATTTTCGGGATTGATAAAAAAGTTTCCGTCATTCAAATCCTGATAGCTGTATCCCGCATTGTGCAACTTGCGGAAGCTGGAGCAAATCTTAATGCCGGCCTCAATCATGGCAGAGACGGTTTTAAATTGTACTTTGGCTAATAAAAAATCGCTAAACTCTTTATAGCAAGCGTCTCGCAATTCCATCAAATAGCCATAACACCCGTTTTCGTCTTTTGCTGTCAAAAACAATGGCCAGAGGAAACAGGAAGAAGGTGATCCTTTCGCGATATTATTTTTCAGATTGTCATAAAACTCGGCCTTTCCCGGCTGATGATACCACTTCAAAGCATATTCTTTATGATTGAATACCACTTTATAAACCGTTCCCTGACCGCCTGTCCCCAATTCTTCCAAGATGGTAGCTTCTCCACCTGTGGCTATTTTTATTTGATCTCCCTGTTTTAGCATAATAGAATTTTTAATCATTACTATTCATACGGATTCCGGATGTATATCCTTTGTTCCTGTTTTTCTTGACAAAGATAATCGGAATAAATTTTTAAACACTTAAAAAGAGGATCTTATTAAACATCTATGGAGATTTATGGCTACAATTTTCAATCGTTCCACAAATGTTTTTTGTGCGGGGCTGCTGCCGGAGTTCTCGGACGATGCTTCCCGAGGAGCGGAAGCCTTGTCAGATACTCGGACGATGCTTCCTGGAGCGCGGAAGCTCTGTCAGACACTCGGACGATGCTTCCTGAAGCGCGGAAGCCCTGTCAGACACTCGGACGATGCTTCCTGGAGCGGGGAAGCCCTGTCGGACACTCGGACGATGCTTCCCGAGAAAAGGAAGCTCCGTCCGACGAAAAAATAAAATGATATGTTGCGATTTCATGGTGAACTTTATATATTTGTCTATGTTCAATTTAAAAAATGAGAGAACCATGAAGAAAGTAAAAAATTTTAGTCTCACCAATCTCCGTACAGAAGAGAATTTCGGGTTTCAAATGGATGTAAAAGCATTAGCAGAAAGTTTGCCTACGACAGGCGACTTGGATGCCGAAGGTTTGCCCGAAGCGTCGGTGGCAATCTTGACGGAAGCAGTAAATGGTCATACTGCTGCTGTGACCGCTCTGGATGATGCCCTGAAAGACTCCGCTTCTGTGCCAAGCAGCACGTTGGCCGCCGAGGCAGAGCAAGGACGCGATGGGGCGTGGCGGGGATTGAATAATTATGTGAAAGCCATGACAGCTTACCCGGAAGGGACAGTGGCCGCCGAGGCACTGGCTGCTAAGGCGTTGATAGACAAGTATGGGGATCCCACCGATAAACCGCAAACGGAAGAGAGTGGTATCCTCCATAACCTGATTCAGGATCTTGAAAACGGTAAAGAAGGGTCTTTCCCGAATTTACAAGTGGATGTTTGGGTAACAGATCTCAAAAACAAGAACCAGCGTTTCTTGGATTTTTCGAAAATGCGTACCGAAGAAGAGGCTGCCCGCCAGGTGGGTATCGTGAAAGAAAAGATCTTGTTGGTGAACGAGGCTTATCGCAAACTGATCGACACGGTCAATGCGATGGTCTTGCTCAATGGTGAAGCTAAGTTTGCTTCGTTTATCGACCAGATGAATATCCTGATCGACCGACAAAAAACGGTATTGAAGGCACGTGCGACCAACAGTGCCAAGAAGAACGATGAGGGCGTGATCAAATTCTGATCCGGATTGATAGAGAAAAGGCTTTCAAATGAAGGGAAAACTCATTTGAAAGCCTTTTTTCTGTGCAGTCTTTATACTTCGTGTAATTCATGTGTCCATCCGGGCAATAACTTCTTGAATTTTTCAAAGGTTCCGAGAGGTATGTTGATTCGCTTTAAATTTTCATGCCAGTAAGTATAAAAACCTCCAAAGATATTATCGCCTATGCTTGTAACACTAGAAGGAATGGTGATTTCTTGTAAATACCTACAATCTCTAAAGGCAAAATCGCCTATGCTTGTAACGCTTGAAGGCAGGGTGATTTTGCACAAATTCTTACAACTTTCAAAGGCGCTGTTCCCTATGCTCGTAAGTCCCGATGGTAAGGTGATTTCTTGTAAATTCTTACAATCTGTAAAGGCTCTATCTCCTATACTCGTAACACCCAAGGGGATTACAAAACTTCCATTTTCCTTTCCTTCAGGATAACAGATAATCGTCTTTAAATCTTTTGTATATAATACACCATCTATAGTCTTATAGAACTTATTACTTTCGGCTACATTGATTCTTTGCAAATTGCTACAATTACTAAAGATTCCATTACCTATGCTCGTAATACTAGAGGGCAGGATGATTTCTTGCAAATTTGCACACCCCGCAAAGGCATAGTTTCCTATATTTGTAACACTAGAGGGTAGGATGATTTTTTGCAAATTTGTACAACGAACAATGGCTTTGCTACCTATTCTCGTAACACCTGAAGGAATGTTGATTTCTTTCAAATTTGTACAACCACTAAAGGTTCCACCACCTATGCTCGTAATACTAGAGGGCAGGATGATTTCTTTCAAATTTGTACAACTACTAAAGGCACCGTTTCCTATGCTCGTAACACTGGAGGGCAGGATGATTTCTTGCAAATTCCTACAACCACTAAAGGCACGATTACCTATGCTCGTAATACTAGAGGGCAGGATGATTTCTTGCAAATTCCTACAACCACTAAAGGCATCATCACAAATCACAACTGTACCATCCAAGACACGATAATTTCCATATAGATTTTCCGGAGCACGAATCAACTTCATTCGATCTGCACTGTACTTCACTCCATATTCATCATACCACTCTCCATCCTCTTTTGTAGCTTTTGTTGAAATAGGCTCTACCAATAGCAGGTTCATTCCATGAAGAAACACATCCAATACCTGCCGGGCAAAAGCCTCTTCG
>ERZ779865.1095-NODE-1095-length-20954-cov-26.856118_pt1 | contig 20954 bp, 16 predicted proteins | sample MGYA00433088_ERZ779865 | MGnify/ENA primary metagenome ERZ779865 (study PRJEB29588, sample SAMEA2151703) | human gut metagenome | biome: human gut; feature: human-associated habitat; material: faeces | place: Denmark | collected 2008/2010 ... | reverse complement strand
CACCGAGACGACTTTGCCGGTTTCTTTTGCTGTCTGTCCGCAGATTTTTGCCACGATATCTCCGTCCAGTCCTAATACCGCTGCCATGGCGCCTCCTTCCGGATAGGCCTCCTGCATATAGATACCACGCATCCTTATGATCCGGAACAGGTCCGGCAGTTCCATCACACCAGCAGCAGCCAGCGCCCCATATTCTCCAAGGCTTAAGCCCGCTGCCATCTCCGCTTTCAAACCCTTGGCTTCCAGTACCTTCAGGATTGCGACTTCCATGGTAAGCATAGCGATCTGCGTATATTCTGTAACGTTGATATAAGGATTTTCCTCAAAGGTCAGCTGCTCCATAGAGTACGGATGTCCGCTATCCGCCTGCTTTTCCCGTTTATCCTGCCAGTATAGATTCTGAAGCACCTTGTCTGCCAGCTTCCATACCGCCTGTGCTTCCGGGTAAGTATCATGGAATTCTTTTCCCATTCCTATGTACTGAGATCCCTGTCCCGGGAATAAATATGCGATCTTGCTCATTCTTGTCATCTCCTATTACTATGTGATACGATTTGTTCCCCTCATTACAGCACAGTTTCTATCGCACCGTTTTCCATATACACTACGCCACCTGCCGCTGTTCGAAATCTGTTGTCAGCGGCTAGCTGTCGCTATATTTTATTTATGCTGTCCTTGTGCCGCTATGCACTCCTGCGCCTGCTGCACTGTTTCTTCAATAATCTCACGGCAGGTCTGTTCTCTGCGGATCAATCCTGCGATCTGCCCAGCCATCAGGGTTCCATTTACGGTATCCCCGTCCTGCACTGCCTTCCTGAGAGATCCCAACGTCAGCTTTTCCAGCTCCATGAAATCGGCATTCTCTTTTTCCAGCTTTAAATACTCTCTGGTCATCTGATTACGCAGGGAACGCACCGGATGTCCGGTAGACATTCCCGTCACCACGGAATCGATATCCTTTGCCTTGATGATCTGATTCTTATAATTTTCATGAACAATAGATTCCTTCGATGCTACGAACCGGGTTCCCATCTGGATTCCCTCAGCTCCCAGCATGAAGGCCGCTGCCATTCCTCTGCCATCGGCGATACCTCCGGCCGCGATCACCGGGATAGACACAGCATCCACCACCTGCGGCACCAGTGCCATGGTTGTGGTGGAACCGATATGTCCGCCGCTCTCCATGCCTTCCGCCACTACGGCGTCTGCTCCTGCCCGCTCCATCATCTTCGCCATAGCTACACTTGCCACCACCGGGATGACCTTCACTCCGGCACTTTTCCACAGCTCCATGAATTTTCCGGGATTTCCCGCACCTGTCGTTACCGCTTGTACTCCTTCTTCCACAACGATCTTCGCTACTTCCTCTGCGTTGGGATTGAGCAGCATGATATTCACGCCGAAGGGCTTGTCGGTCAGCTCTTTGCATTTGCGGATTTCCTCCCGGACGACCTCAGGCGGAGCGGAAGCGGCACCGATGATGCCTAAGCCTCCGGCATTCGATACCGCTGCCGCCAGCTTATGTTCCGCCACCCATGCCATGCCGCCCTGGAAAACGGGATATTCTATCTGTAAAAGTTCGGTGATCTTTGTTTTCATTGTCTTTCTGATCCTTCTCGTCGTTCTGCGAATGCCTGCATCCAGTCAGATATGCAGTTTCTACGCCTGCTCCTGAATATATCTGATAACATCGCCTACTGTTGCCATATTTTCCAATTCCTCGGAAGGAATGGACACACCATATTCCTCTTCAAATGCCATTACCAGTTCAAACAGATCCAGGGAATCCACTTCCAGATCCTCCTTGAAACGGGTTGCCTCCGTGATTTCTACATTTTCCTGATTTAACTGTTCTCTGATGATAGCTGCTACTTTTTCTAACATGTTTTTACTCTCCTTATGCATTTCATTATTGTGTTTCTGATAACTTGTTTTACTACTTTGTCGTCTCCGGCGGGTTCGCTTTTTCTTCCAAATTGTTTTGACTATCAAAGTATTTAAATGCAATATACTACGCAGATGTTGTTCTGTCAACATCTTTTTTATTATTACCTCTAAACCGTATTTTCACGCTTGGGCGGTAAAATCAGGATTTTTCGTTTCTCCCCTTGCCAAACCGGCATTTTTCAGATAAAATAATTTACGTTGTAATCTTTTGGAGACGTATCGAAGTGGTCATAACGGGGCGCACTCGAAATGCGTTAGCCCTCCGGGGCACGTGGGTTCAAATCCCACCGTCTCCGCGCATAAAAAGCCGATAATCTGTGAAAACAGACTATCGGCTTTTCGTTTTAGAAAAATGTGCAAAATATGTGTTTATTTTCCAGAAAAATGTGTTACGTCTCCCGCAGGATCTGCATGATCGTATCATAATGCTCCGGATCATGCGGGAAGGTGCAGCCTGAGCAGTCCTTGATCCGTCTGCCGTTCTTCTCGAAATACCGGGGATTCCCGGGGCAGTGCTCCAGACGGTACATGGGACAGTAGCAGAACAGGCAGTTGAAGTCCGTCAGTCCCTTGTGGCAGGGGAAATATTTGCAGTTTTTATTTTCAAAAAAGCGATAAGAATTTTCCATTTTCAATGCCTACATCCTTCCATAACCTGCAAGGTTTGCGCCAAAGCGCAAACTTGCGTGTGAAACATAGAACTTCTTCACGAAAGAGCCCTTGCTCTGAGTGATCAGAAGTTCTTTTCACACTTCACACTACACTTCTTCCGCCATGCACATTCCATGGGCAATCCCCTGCTCTTTCAACTGTTCCTCCAGCTGGTTCAGGGCGTCATCCTCGTCTTCTGCGAACACCATTTCCCGATAGACCTCCTCAGGTCCTTCCGGCGCCAGTGCCGTCACCTCATACATCTGCATGCTTGTTACCTCTTTCTCTTCCGATACAATTACGCCAAAATATTGCATCGTTCTTCTATTAACTTTTCAAACTGTTCTTTTATTTCTTCCGGCAGCATAGATTCCCTGTTCATTTTTTGATAAACGTCTTTCATGGATACCAGTTTTCCTATCATCTTTTCTGCGGAATTACGTGCTATGCCGCATTTTTCTGCAAAAATATAGAAATCCTTTTTTCTAAGGTTCATCTTCTTCCCATTGAGAGTTAACGCAAGTTCCTCTTCATCCTCAGGCATAATCAGATTCACCGGAAGCATATCATACGCCGGTGAAAGCGCATACTCTCCGCTTCCCTCCTGTGTCTCCAACAGGGAAAAATTTTTCAAATGCATATCGGAATTTCCGATCAGGAATGAAAACACGATTCGTAAAAACAATTCTGTTCTGTCCAGTCCCACCCTTGTTGAATAGCGTTCTACGATCCTTTCACATCTTTCATAAGAGCCTCTGTACTTGTCTTCGGTCAGCCTCAGATCCAACTGGCAGAAATCTTCCATTGCCAGCATCCTGACACTGTCTTTTTCAAACACTCTATCAACCCTTTTCGTGATATATGCAAATCCATCCTGTAGCTGCAACAGCGCATGTGGTACCGTAACAATCCCGGACGCATCTGCCATGCACATTACCAGGTGTTCCGCCTCCGGCAACGCTCTGAATTCCGGAACCTGCGGTTTCAAAATATATCCCGTCGGATAGTTTACCAAAGTCAGCCTCGTTTTCTTCTTATCCGAGAACAGTTGCAATGACATTTTCCGCTGCACTCCGGGAACTGTATATCCACGGTTTACCGTTTCATTTGCCAGTTCTTTCAATTTTTCTTCATCCAGATCCAGCTCCGGTATCCTGTCACTTCCAAAAAAATGTCTGACACAGCTTTTATGCCATCCCCGCTTCTCATCTTCTACCGTCTGCAGTTTTTTCCAGCAGCACAGACAATTCATTCCTTCTTCTCCCTTATACTGACATTGCCGATTGCGTCCCGGCAAGCTACCGCCAACAGTCCAAAACGATCTTTCACATCAATCTTCCAGTTTCTGCTTACCACACCCAGAAGCCATCCCTCCGGAATCAGACCGTCAAAAAAAGAAAACAACGTTTTCGACTGGTATGGTTCCTGTCGGATCGGCATTGTAAGAGATACCGCACTGGCATCTTCTCTTTTTCTGTATTCTTCATCATAGGAAAAAAAATAGCCTTCATCTGTCTCGGAAAGTTCTCCGGCATACACATTCCGGATATATACCTGAACACTTCTGAATATTTCCATAATATTCTTACCCTCTTTCCTTTCTGCCCGGCACAGCTTCCATGTCGAACATCGCCAATGCGATATTTACTTTATCCATCCGCACGGTCTCTTTCCCCTGTTCCAGATCTCTGACAAAGCGAAGCCCCAATCCCGAACGCATTGCAAAATCTTCCTGTGTCAGTCCGGCTGCTTTTCTATTTTCTTTTATAAATTCAGCAATTTTATTCATTATTTTATCCATCCTAATCACCATCAATTATATACCCGTTCGGGTATATTTTCAAGTTTTTTCATTATTTTTATACCCGATAAGGTATATTTTATCCATTCCTTTTTAAATTATACCTTATCGGGTATAATTTATATTTTTGCAAGCGAAAAGCGCCACTCCGGGGAAGAGTGCCGCTTTTCAGAAGAGATTTATGTATTGAATGTTGCTGGCGAAATATTAACCCTTGACACTTCCCATTGCCACGCCCTGGACAATGAACTTGGAAAGGATCAGGTATACTACGATAACGGGGAAGATGGAGAATGCGATGGTCACATACACCTGACCCATATCGAACTTCAGGAAGTCTGCGGAACGCAGCTGAGCGATCAGGATAGGTAATGTCTTCATCTTGTCGTTATGCAGGATCAGTGCCGGTGTGAAGTAATTATTCCAGCTGCTTACAAATGTGAAGATCGCCTGTACTGCGATGGCGGGCTTCATCAGAGGAAGCACGATGGTATTGAAAGTACGGAACTCACCGGAACCGTCGATTCTCGCTGCCTCTACCAGAGACAGGGGCAATGCACTCTCCATGTACTGCTTCATATAGAAGAAAGTAACAGGAGCTGCTACTGCAGGAACAATCAGAGGAATGAAATTATCTTCCAGCTTCATGTCAGATACTAACTGCAGGAAACCAAGTGCGGTAACCTGTGTAGGGATTGTCATGACTGCCATGATGAAAGTGAACATAAACTTTTTGATCTTAAAGTCATATACATGAATCGCATATGCGGTCATGGTGGAGAAGTAGGTACAGAGTGCTGCGCTGCACAATGCTACGAACAAGCTGTTGAACATGCCTCTTACGATGGGTAATGTTCCTGCCATAACTCCCTGCCAGTTTTTCAACAGGTACGTGCTGGGAATCGGGGTAAAACCTTTGGTCAGTTCTCCGTGGGATCTGGTTGCGTTTACAAACAGCACATAGAACCAGAACAGACACAGGAAGCTTACCAGTATCAATACTACATATGCAAGAATTCTTCTGGCATGGATACCCATACCTTTTTTTGTTTCGTTTGTTTCGATACTTAACATGTCTGCCACCCCCTATCAATCTTTCTTGTTGGAGAACTTGAATACAACGAGACTCAGGAGACCTGTGATAATAAACAGGATCACGGAGAGTGCACCGCCCATACCATAGTTCTTACTGAACAGATGCTTGTTCAGATACATGATCAGAGTCATGGTAGATCTCATAGGATCACCGGTACCATTGGTCAGGATCTGAGGTACATCAAACATCTGTAAGCCACCGATCAGGGATGTGATCATTACGTAGATCAAGATTGGACGAAGCAGAGGTAATGTAATCTTAAAGAATACCTGTGTAGAGGTTGCGCCATCTACTTCTGCTGCCTCGAACAGTGAAGTATCAATACCCATCATACCAGCCATCAGGAGGATCGTCGTATTACCGAACCACATCAGGAAGTTCATAAATGCTACCAGAGATCTGGTACTCCATTCATTGGAGAGGAACTTATAGGGTTCGCTGATCCATCCAAGCTGCATCAGGATTTCATTGATCGGTCCGCCCTCAGAGAACAATGTGAAGAACAACATTGCAAATGCTGCTGCCATGATCAGGTTCGGCAGATAGATCACTGTCTTAAAGAATCTCTGTCCTTTTAATCTGAGGCTGGGATCCGAGAACCATGCCCCCAGTACCAGAGATACAATGATCTGCGGAATAAATCCCATGATCCACATGATCAACGTGTTCTCGGTATAAATCCAGATATCCGGATTTTTGAAAATTGTAATAAAGTTCTGTAATCCGACAAAGTTGGGACCGATCTGTGTCAGTCCGGAACGATAGTTCTCAAAAAAGCTGTAATAGAATGTTCTGAAAAGTGGAACTAACTGGAATATCAGATATACTACAATGAAAGGAATCAGGAAAATATAACCCCATTTATTGTAGCTTACCACCTTTCCGCGTTTTACCTTTGCCATAAATCATTCCTCCCTTTAGTTGCCATGCATACCTTCTGCATAGATTGTCGTGCCATAATTTCCGATAAGGCTCGCAGCAGATCTCTTACTTGCATTTTTTACTTATAAAAAAGCTTCTGCCAGCCTTCTCTTTTTCTTATTTTTCTTGCTTTTTCCATTTTTTTGAGAGAAAAACCGTACCCACCTGACCAACCAGGCAGGTACGGCTCTCAATTACTTATTTTCAGCCAACTGCTTATCTAATTCAGATTAGTGAGTAAGCTCAGGATACTTCTCTTCTACTGCTTTGTAGAACAGATCCAGCGCACCATCCAGATCAGTCTTGCCTTCGAAGTAGTTCTTCATAGCATTCTGGAAGCTCTCGTTACATCCCTGATCGTAAGCGGACAGATTGCTCAGATCGATCTTCTCAGCACCTGCGCAGTACATAGCCAGAGGGTTCTGACCGCCCAGTACTTTGCTGGAGTAAGAGGTATCTGCTGCCATAGCTTCCATTGCAGGTACGTTGTTTACGAAATCATTATCATCTTTAACGATGTCGGTCATGATATCGGTATCGGTGGTCATCTTCAGGATGATGTCCTTAACAAGGCTCGCATTGTCAGTGCCCTGTGCTGCACATGCCCAAGTACCGCCCCAGAAGAAGCCCTGAGGTCCTTCGGTAGCGCCCCACTTACCGGCGTTAGCGATAGATCCGTCAGTATCTGCTGCCATAGAGAAGTCTACGAACCAAGCGGGTCCAAAGTAGCAGAATACCTTACCATCGGGATAGAAGCCTTTGCTCCAGTCATCAGACCACAGATCGTAAGTATTGGTTTCCTTAGCGTCAACCATCTTCTTGGAGTCCTCAACCCACTTCATGATGTTATCATCAACTACGATCTTGCCATCCTGTACCCACTTGCCGGATACGTTGTTGGAGTATACACGATAAGTATCGTTAGCGGAAGAGGTCATGAAGTAACCTGCTTTTTTCATCTTCTCAGCAGTTGCGGTGAAGGTATCCCAGTCAGCTACTGCCTTCTGAACTTCTGCGGGATCATCGGATCCAAGTACTTCCTTAGCTACATCACGGCTGTAAATCAGAACACCGGGGCAGCCCTGCCATGAAACACCCTTCAGAACGCCGTTGGAATCGGTAACGATATCCTTGGTGTACTGATACTGATTAGCCAGATCTGCATCGGTGATACCCAGATCAGCGATAGGCATGGTGTAATCGGTATCTACGTATTTCAGAGCGTAGTCAGCCTCGATCAGGAACATATCGATCTTGTCATCAGCTGCTGCATCAGCCTGCTTTAACAGGTTAGCATCCAGGTTGTTCTGGTAAGCGTTGTCATTACTGGGGGTAATGTTCCACTTAACAGTTACATCACCGATCTTACCGGTGGTACCGTCAACCTCTTCATATCCGGGATAGTGAGCGATCAGACGGCTCTTGAACTCTTCGTTCCAAGCGTAGATGTTGAGGACTTTTCCTTCCTCAGCTGCAGGCTCAGCTGCTACCTCGGTAGAAGCTGCTGCTTCGGTGGATGCTGCGGGTGCTGCCTCACTGGAAGCTGCTGCCGGAGCATCGTTGCTGCTGCCACAGCCTACCAGCATGCTGGCAAGCATAGCGGTTGTAAGTAAAGCACTAAGTACTTTTTTCTTCATGTTTGTTTCCTCCCATTTTTTGTTGAATGTTTGTTGTAAGTGCTTGTTGCATTTATATTCATATGGTTGCGGTTGCGGCGCTTCCATATAAATGCCTGATTATTTGTCTGTCGGAATCTGTGCTACCGACTTGCCTTCCACTACCTTCCCGGGTACTATGACCTGTTCGATAATGGTGGTCTTGGGTCTCTCTATGAGGCTGATCAGTTCTCTGGCTGCTAAGCATCCGATCTGTTCGGTATCCTGCTGGACTGTGGTCAGCCTGGGCTCCAGCTGTCTTGCGGACTGAATCCCATCATATCCTGCCACCGAGATATCTTCAGGAATCTGTAACCCCCTCTCCCTGATAGCATTGATGCCTCCGAAAGAAGCGAAGTCATCCGGATAAATGATACATGTCGGCGGATCCGGAAGATCCAGTAATTCGTTAGTCACACGATAGGTCGTGGCAGTATCTCTGTAAGCCGCTTCTCTGATGTACTCATCGGGAATCTGTAGCCCCAGTCGTTCTGCCGTCCGGTAGAAGCTGGATAACCGTCCCGAGGTAACCGCTGACATTGCGCCGTGGATATAGGCAATTTTCCTATGTCCTCTGCTATATATGTATTCCAGCAGTTCTTTCATACCTGTCACATTGTCCGACATGATCGCGATACGGTTATTAAACAGATAGTCGATAGTGACCACCGGGATGGAACTCTGTACTAATTCAATGACTTCGGGATCTGCGAAATCGATACAGGCGAGCACCACTCCATCAAAGCCTCTGTACCTGCTGTGTTCCAGGTAGGACATCCGATCCGGACGGTTCTTGCAGCTGTTAATAAAGGTAATGTCGTAACCGCTCTTCTCTGCTGTCCTTTTGAAGCTGTCCAGTACACTGGAAAAGTAGTCATGGGTCAGACCGCTTTGTGCTTCATCTACGAAGAGGACTCCGATTCCGTAAGTTCTGTTCGTCTTCAGTGCTCTGGCGGAAAGGTTCGGGGAATATCCCATCTCCTTGGCTACCCGTCTGATATTTGCTTTGGTTTCTTCTCCAATGTCCTTGTGGTCGTTCAGTGCCTTGCTGACAGTTGCAACGGAGACTCCACAAATCTTGGAAATGTCTTTCAATGATGCCATACCGTTCTCCTGTTTCATGTCTTCGTCATTTCATCCGACCTGTTTTGTAACTTAATCGTTTTCGTAGTTTTAATATATAACATCTTTGAGCATTTTGCAATACTTTTTTGCAGTTTTTTTCTAAAAAGTATCCATTTTGTCTATAATTAACAATTTCAAATAGGTGTTTTTGTACATTTGGCTTGTACATTAATCGGGTTTCTTCTATATAATGGAAAAGTATGCGATAACGTTTGCTATTATTTCGTTTCCTAAATCCGCTTTTTTCAAGATCCGTTTTGTTTTGTATCTTCTGTCCATGTTTTTCTTGCGTATTTGTATATATTGCGCATTTTACAGGCTTTTTCAAGATTCGTATTGCATTTTCAGCACTGCTTCTGTATAATACAAATCAGAATTCCGGATTACTTAATCGTTTACTTATCATTAAGCAATCCGCAACGAAAAAGCAAACACTCAACATACAACAACATGAAAGAAGGAGATTTTCTTATGAAGTATGGTCATTTTGATGATGTGCATCAGGAATATGTCATCACTACTCCCAAGACTCCGCTTCCCTGGATCAACTATCTGGGCTGCAACGAGTTTTTCAGTCTGATATCCAACACCTGCGGCGGATATACCTTCTATAAGGATGCCAAGCTGCTGCGTCTGACCCGTTATCGTTACAATAATGTACCGGCAGACATCAACGGCAAATATCTGTATATTAAGGATGGAGATACCGTATGGAATCCCGGCTGGCAGCCTACGAAGACCGAGCTGGACTCTTACGAGTGCCGTCACGGTATCGGTTACAGCCGTTTCACCTCTTCCAAGAACGGTGTTAAGGCTTCCGTGCTCTCTTTCGTTCCTCTGAACGATAACTGTGAGATCTCCCAGCTGACTCTGACCAACGGAAGCTCCGAGGACAAGAAGCTGTCCGTATTCTCTTATGTAGAATGGTGCCTGTGGAATGCTGACGATGATATGAAAAACTTCCAGCGTAACTTAAGTACCGGCGAAGTGGAAGTACAGGATTCCACTATTTACCACAAGACCGAGTACCGCGAACGCCGTAATCATTACGCAATCTATTCTGTAAATACGAAGATTGACGGTTTCGATACCAGCAGAGATGCTTTTCTGGGTGCATACAGAGGTGCGGATTCTCCCGAAGCGATTGAGAACGGCAAGTGTACGAATTCCATAGCAAGTGGCTGGTCTCCCATTGCTTCTCATCAGATCAATGTAGATCTGGCAGCCGGCGAGAGCAAGACTTTCATTTTCGTACTGGGTTATATCGAGAATCCCGAAGACGAGAAGTGGGAGTCCTATGGCGTGATCAACAAGACCCGCGCGAAGGAAATGCTGGCAAAATATCAGACCGACGCCCAGGTAGAAGAAGCTTTCGCAGCGCTGCAGGCTTACTGGAAACAGTTACTTGCCCGTTACACGGTAGATTCTGCTGACGAAAAAGTAAACCGTATGGTCAACACCTGGAACCAGTACCAGTGCATGGTAACCTTCAACATGTCCCGTTCCGCTTCTTATTATGAGTCCGGAATCGGTCGTGGCATGGGCTTCCGTGATTCCTGCCAGGATCTGCTAGGCTTCGTACATCTGATCCCGGATCGTGCAAGAGAGCGTATCATCGATATCGCTTCCACCCAGTTTCAGGACGGCAGCGCTTACCATCAGTACCAGCCTCTGACCAAGAAGGGCAACTCCGATATCGGCAGCGGCTTCAACGATGATCCTCTGTGGCTCATTGCAGGTACCAGTGCTTACGTAAGAGAGACCGGTGATACCTCCATCCTGACCCAGATGGTTCCTTTTGACAACGATATGAGCGTAGCTACTCCTCTGATGGATCACTTAAAGCGCTCCTTAGACTATATCATCAACCACAAAGGTCCTCACAATCTGCCTCTGATCGGCCGTGCCGACTGGAATGACTGTCTGAACCTGAACTGCTTCTCCGCTCATCCCGGAGAATCCTTCCAGACCTTCGGTCCCAGCGAAGGACCTGTGGCAGAATCCGTATTCATTGCCGGTATGTTTGTAAAATACGGTGAAGAATATGCTCAGCTGTGTGAGCTGATGGGTGATGCTGACGAAGCTGCCCGCGCACGTAAGGAAGTACAGTCAATGTACGATGCGATCCTGAAGGATGGCTGGGACGGCGACTGGTTCGTTCGTGCTTACGATGCTTACAGCCACAAGGTAGGTTCCAAGGAATGCCGCGAAGGTCAGATCTACATCGAGCCTCAGGGCTTCTGTGTACTCGCCGGTGTCGGTGTAAAGGAAGGGTTGGCCGAGAAGGCACTGAATTCCGTAAAAGAAAGACTGGATACCAAATATGGTGTCATGATCTTACAACCTGCATACACAGAGTATCACCTCGAACTTGGTGAAGTATCCTCTTATCCCCCCGGATACAAGGAGAATGCCGGTATCTTCTGCCACAACAATCCCTGGGTGTCCATCGCAGAGACAGTTCTGGGCAGAGGCGACAGAGCTTTCGATATCTACCGCAAGACCTGTCCCGCATATATCGAGGATATCAGTGAGATCCATCGTACCGAGCCTTATGTATACTCCCAGATGGTAGCCGGTAAGGATGCAAAATTCCACGGCGAAGCAAAAAACAGCTGGCTGACCGGTACCGCGGCATGGACTTTCGTAAATATCTCCCAGTACATCCTGGGTGTATATCCTACCCATCAGGGATTATCCGTAGATCCTTGTATTCCTAAGGGCTTCGGCGATTTCTCCATCACCCGTAAGTTCCGTGAGGGCATCTATCACATTCAGGTGAAGAACCCTCAGAACGTGGAGAAGGGTGTGGTATCCATGACCGTTGACGGCAAGGCTGTTGACGGACACATCATCCCTTACGAAAAGGGTAAGGAAGAGTACAACGTAGTTATTACGATGGGTTAATTTCTTTCAAAACGATTTCTATCCTCCTTAAAACCCCGGCAGTTATGATAACTGTCGGGGTTTTGCATTGGATATTCGTAGTTTTCGCTGCAACATCTACACCATATGGACAAGCAGGCCGTAAGCAGACGTCGGTACTTATTGACCGTATCGGGGTCAATTATGTACCGCAGGCACGTTCTGCGCCAGAGCGAGAGCGTGCCTGCGGTTCTTATGGTGTAGATGTTGTAGATATTTTTATTGCTTCCATCCAGGACTTGAACACATACCGGATGACTGTCAAATGATAGTATTTTCTCCATTTTTATGAAGCAGCTTCCGGTATGTAGCATCCATTCCCAGTGCCCCAAGTGGTGCTGTAATGAGGATCGCCAGCACTGCCACCGAAAGGACGATCTTACCACAGGATAATCCCATCGCTAACGGCACGGAGCCGATGGCTGCCTGTACGGTAGCCTTCGGCAGATAAGCGATCATACAAAACAGACGCTCCTTTTTACCCAGTTCCGTTCCCAGCAGGCACAACGCCACACCAACGGATCGGAACGCCAGTGCCAGCAGGATCATGCCTACCGCTGCAACACCGGCTTCCATGGTATAGCGAATGTCCACTGCAGCGCCTACCAGCACAAACAGTACCACCTCCGCTGCCAGCCACAACTTGCCAAACTTAGCAGATAACCTGCCCGTGACTTCCTTAGGTGTCCGCATCTTCAGTGCACAGGCCATGCTCACCACGGCTAGCAATCCGGAAAATGCAACCATTCCCTTTAGCATCGTCTCCAGTGCCATTAACAGGAAGGATATTCCCATAATAATAATGACTTTCATGCTATTGCGCACGTAACTGCCCTTCCGATATAACAGTTCAAAAAGCTGTCCCAGCAGACATCCCACCAACGCACCAAACAGCACACCGGTCAGAATAGACACCGGAATATTTGCAAAATCCAGTGCATTTACATGTCCGCCCTGCGCCATTCCGGCAAAGGTGGAAAACAGCACTATGACATAAATGTCATCGCAGGAAGCTCCTGCCAGGATCATCTGCGGAATACTTTTCTCCGTGCCATAGCCATTCTCCATCAGGTGCACCATCCTTGGCACCACCACAGCAGGTGACACTGCTGCCAGTACCGCACCCATGACCGCCGCATCCACTCTGCTGATATTCAGGATCATGGGGGCAAATATTACAAAAGCAAGCAATTCACAAGTAGCGGGAACGCAGGACAGCATGACTGCGGAACGTCCTACTTTTTTCAAATCCTTCAGATCCAGAGATAATCCGGCCTTGAGAAGTATAATGATCAGCGCGATCTGTCGCAGCTGTGATGAAATATTCAGAATCGATACATCCAACAGGTTCAGCACATATGGTCCCAGAATAATTCCGGTAAACAACATCCCAATAATGCGTGGCAGGTGAATCTTCTGGCAGATTGCTGCCATAAGAAGTCCCAGCAAAAAAATCAGTCCCAGTGATGTAAGCATAAAAATTTCCTCCATTTTCTCTCAGCAGGACATTTTGGATTCCAGCAAAAAGGCTGGTGTCCCCTGCATATTCTGCAGAAGTCATCAGCCAAATAAAATCCTATTTCGGCGGTTCGAAACCTAAGTTTCCGGGAGAACCTCATTCCCGATGTTTTTATTATATACTAGAAAATATCCGCCGTCAACGCATCCCCGAAATCCTCTGCTGGAATCTCGAAATCAACAATTCCCACTGCATACGGCTGCAGTACATACTGCCCGGATTCAAAGACGAATCCATCTCCCGTAATGCTGAAGGTCGGGCTTGCCGGACCATTGCCGGTACCTGCAATGTCCGCTCCATAGATTTCCTGATAGATAGTATCCATATTTTCCGTACCATCTAACACTACCAGTTTAATACTCTTCTCATAATCAGGGAAGAAGCAGTCATCCGTCGCCTGCATCTCGGCAGCTTTTTTCGTCACCAGTTCCAGTGCTTTGTCACGGAAGCTGTTTCCGAGACTGTCAAAGGTAATTTTTTCTCCTGTCTGCGTATAATAGTTTCTGTAATCCTGTATGTACCAGCCATGCGCTCCCTGATCATATCCCTCATTGCCCCATACCACGCTGATCACCTTGTCATCTGCACGGATCACCTGAAATGAAAGCTCTTCATAGCTTGTCACTCCCGACATCTCGCCCTCATAAACTGTACCGAAATCACTATTGTTGATACTGTCCAAAAAAGTTTCCACATACGCGTTCAAATCCTTTTGGATCTTGTCCTGCGCTTCTTCATTACCTTCTATCGTGATCGTCGGCACCTGATAGGTATAGGTGTATTCTCTTTCCGCATTTTCCGGATCACTGCTGCCTTCAAAATCCTCTGTGGTAATCTCCACTTTGCCGGTTGCAGCAGTCTCGGTCTGCGTCTCCTGCTGCGATGCAGTCTCCGCCTCTGCATTTTCCTGCACGCTTTCCTCCACGTTCTCAATCGGGGTGCCGGTCACCTCCGGGATCACCGGAGATTCCGGACTTCCGCATGCAGTGCATGTAAACAATAGTCCTGTAAGTAATGCTGCTAATAATTTCTTTTTCATTTTATTTACCTCCCAATATCAATATATACCGTCCCTGCATCATAACTGCATCATATTCGACCAGTGGAATTTAGTCTGGCACACTACATTCCAGTGGCTTGTTTGCTATACAGAAAAACAGAGAATTTCGCCATGAATTACTATGATTATAACAGAAATCCATTATTTTTCTCTAAAATCATTCGATTTCAGGCAACTTTTAAAGACACGGTGGAATTTACCAGTGCACTGGAATTTAAAATTTCAAGTCAGCGCAAAAATAAAAACGAATGGTCCTCCCAAACCATTCGTTTTTATTTTCGTTTTCAATTTCCCGTCTTATACTTTTTCTCTTTTTATTGTGCCCGCATCTTAGTTCAGATTCAATCTCTGACCCACCTTGATCACATTCCGGTTCGTGATCTGTGCGTTTCTGCGAAGCAGCTCTGCCAGGGTCATATGATTCCTCTGTGCGATCTTGGAAAGCGTATCTCCCGGCTTAATGGTGTAATCACCTTCTGCAAACCATACGCTTTCGGACGGTCTGCGCTCCGTTACTGTTACCAGATAATTACCACCGCGTTTTAACGCGAACATAGACTGTCCATTAGAAGTTACGGTAAAGGATCCGCAGTACTCCAGGTGACCCTTTTCTGCATTGTAGCGGTACATGTTTGCAGTCTTGCCTGCATTTTCCTTGCCCACATTTACATGAATATTCACATTCACGCCAAAGCTGCCGGTGTCCTTAATCGCCAGTTGTCTTGTAGGTGCGGATGTCTTAGCAGCTACAACATTTGCAGGAATATTATTGCTCGCCTGATCCACTGTCAGGTCAATGTTCTGAACCTTAGACAGATCTTTATTTTTCAGATCCTGACCACTGATACTCATCGCTACACCATTTCCACTATGGAATGCAACCGTTACGTTGGTACCCTTAATGGTATTCAGCACCTTCTGCGGAACCTGTACCTCACCGGTGCATACCATGTTCATGTTAACCGTTGCAATGGCAGGATTCTGTGTGATTTCTGTAACCTTATCCTGTACAGAACTGCTTACTTCATTCCAGTTCACAGTCTCCGGAGCGGAAGAAATGGCTGCACTGTCAGAGCCATTATCATTGCTATTGTTGTTATTGTTATTATTATTATTTTCAGGCTTACTGTCATCCTGCTTCGGTTCATCAGGTGTTACAGTAATGTCCCCGGAGGTTCTTCCGGACATTCTTGCACCTACACCTTCCGGTACCTCATCGGTCAATTCAAGGAAGCCATTCATATTGATGGTACCGTCTGCATTTCTGGTAATACCACCATCCTTCAGCGCAGATGCTGTATCCAGACTCTTGAACCAGGAAGCAGCTGCCTCCTTACCATTATTATTGACAGTCTTACTGCCATCAAAATAGTAATTCGTAACACCTTTGACATCTGCAGCATTCTGTGTTCCCAACAGTTTAAACTGTTCAGCCACCTTGTTGGACACCTTGTAGGATAAAATACCGTCTGCTGCAAATGCTGTATTTACAGCGGTGTTGGTGTAAAATGCTACATTGTAACTTTCATTATCGAATGTTGTGCTACTGTATACCTTAATATCAGGACAGCTGTTAGAGTCAATACCCTTTGCCTTATTGGCAAAAGCAACAGAATTCTTCAGTACATGAGCTCCCGGCATACTGTCGCCACCCATTTTGAAACCATTACCATTGCCGGCATTGATCTCTCTGCCATTCTCATCTAAAATATAGCCATTTTTGAATGCCACACAGTTCTGAATCGTTACCACTCCAATGGAACCACTCTGCACTTTAGCGAACAGATCCCATCCATCATCGGCATTGTATGCTGCGATACATCCGTCGAATACGTTGCCCTGACCTACAGTCAGTTTTGCAGCGAATCCATCCGCATCCTCATAACCCTTATCTGCATTCAGATAGGAACTACAGTTCAAAATTGTGTTATGAGCTGGCCACTGATTAAATTGATCAGTGCCAAGATAACGGCTGATCTGTATACCTGTGTTACCATTTTTATATGCTTTGATCTGATCCAGTATATTATGGTTACCGGATACCTGAATACCCTTCTGGGCATCTGCCGATCTGGTCACATCGAATCCCTGGAAATACCAGTAATCGCCTGCCAGTATCATACCTGCGCATTTTCCGCCAAAGTCAAATACAGGTCTTGAGCCCGCCTCAGGATCAGCGATCATATAGATCATCGCATCTGCAGTACCATTGATTCCACGTTCTACTTTTACAGTACCGGACAGATTGTAAGTTCCTTCCTTGATCAGGATCTTCTGCCCGGGTGCAGCAATCTTCACCGCTGTGTAGATGTCCATAGGAGCATCCTTGGTACCTGCTGCATTGGATTTACCATTCGGACTCACATAAATATTGTTGTTCTCTACCGTCTTATACTCTACAGTGTGGTTAATAGTCACCGGATCATAGGAAGTCATTAACTTAAATTCGCCGGGTTTGTATTCCTTATCCGGGATAAAGTTGATCGTAAATGTGTTTTTGCCACTGTTCAACTTCAGAGCTACCGTTTCCTTGGTCAATGCTTTGAATTCCTTGTTCAGGACTTCTTTTCCGTTCTGATCCTTCACGACCAGAGTACCGTCAGCATTGCCATAGTATATCAGATTATAATCCGCAGAATTGGAGAACACAGGAGATTCTATCGTATTGATCGGATATACATATTGAATCTCTCTTTCCTCTGCTTTTTCATCATCCGCAGGGGTAATCGTCTTCAGATCAATATTGCTTACAGTAATTCTCGCATTTCTGGAAGCAAAGAATCCAACATAAATATTGTCTTTATCAATCTGGGTCAAAGAATTTCTCTCCAGATCATAGTAACGTACTTCTTTGATTACTTTGTTATCTTTATCTAAATATCTCAGATAGTAACCTGTGTTGTTTCTCTGAATCTGCAGACGGAAGTCAGTCAACGGATTCTCCAGGTTTCCGGTAGGCTCTGCCTTTTTATTCCAGTTACCCACAAGATTATAAGTGCCAGGGCCCTTAGCTGCCGCACCGGTCTCCAGCGCTGTGGTCTCACTTACATAACCTGCAGGCATCGTAATGGTTCCATTTTTAATTGCAGCAACATCATCTGCTGTTACACCAAGTCTGGAAATCGCACCCAGACCAAGCTTCATAGATATCTTGTTGGCAGAGATATCAGTAGTTACATCCTCGCCATCCCAGTAATACTCAACCTTGGTAGCAATCGCCTGATAAGCATTGTTCCAGAATGCAGTTCCATCACCATTCGAACCAACTGCATCCGCAGCCATCATACCGAAGCCTTCCTGTCCATTGGAAAGTGTCCAACTGTCTACATGAATATCTGCTGTCAAAGTAAAGTTCTCAGTCTCAGGATCAATTGCCGTATAATAGAAAGTCAGTCCATCCGTAGATCCGGGTACAATCTTACCTTTGCCACCTTCACTGTATACCGTTACCTTACCGTCATTTGCATTTCCGATAACACCATTATTCTTAGAATCCGTACTGGAACCGTATGTGGATTTGCTCCATACTCGCTGTGCCTCAGCCGTTACTGTAACAGTTGCTGTTCCGGGTTTCGTTTCATCTTCACCACGTACAGCTACTACGTTGATCGTATATGTCTTTCCTACGGTAAGTCCCTCTAAAAGTGCTGTCGTTTCATCAGCTGTTACCACCTTTGAAACTTCGTTTTCTCCCTCTGCAGTAGCAGTTACAGCATATCCTGTCGCTTCCTTAACTGCACTCCAGACTACTTCTACAGCACCGTTGCCCTTGCTGGTCGCGCTGCTTATTACAGGAGTTGCTAATGGCAGGCTGAAGTAAACTTCCTTATTATTACCGGCCTTATCAGTTTCCCCTTCACGGGTTGCTACTACTGATGCGATATAAGTACCGGATTTATCCGGAGTAATTGATACTGTATGCTTATCCTTTTTGGCTGAAGAAGTTACATTTCCCACTTCTGTATTTTCCTCATTCTGCAAAGTTATAACTATTTTATCTGCTCCATCATTACCAACAACTGCTTTTACAGTGATATCAATTTTACCTCCACTTTGTTTTACCTCGGCAATTTCTGGTGCAGCTACTGTTGACCAATCAGCTCTTGAAATCTCTTCCTGCTCGCCTTCCGTAACTTCTACTCTAAAAATATAATTCTTTTTTTCACTTCCTCCAAGGTAATATGTTCCTGCATCCTCTAACGTAACTTCCCAGCAACAAAGCTGATCCTTGGCAGGTTTTACCTCTGTAACGGCGATTGTCTTTCCGGAATCATTTATAATTGCCATTTCTCTGTTTGCATCAGCTGCACCCCAATACACCTTTACTTTGGCTTTCCCTGTTGTCGTGAACGAAATTGCATTCTGTGTCTTCTTTACTGCTCCGGCAAAGTTTATTCTATTTACGCTTTTATATCCATCGGTAAATTCCTTTTCTTTTGCCTCTACTTTTGTTCCAGCACTATAATGGATTGTGAAATACTTGTCCGTTCCTGCTGTTTCCTCAGCACCATCTTTCTTTGTATTTGCGCCAAATGTTGCTAATTCTGCTGCATCCAGAACATAACCATCACTATTCCCACTTGTGTTCTGTACTGCAGGTACCTCTGCCTCTGCCGTCAACGCGGCAGCTTCCCCCTCCTCTGACGTTTTTACAGCTTCTTTCTCTACCTTTTCCAGCACTACTACATCACCACCGGATACCGTCACTTCTCCCTGTTCTGCTAAAACTGCTTCCACCGGTTCCTTTTCCTGCACCTGCTCCACAGCTGTTTCCTCTGCCTGCACAGAGACGGGACTGGTTCCCATTCCCGACAACACCATAGCTCCTGCCAGCAGTAGTGCCATCCATCGTTTTCTTTTCTTCCTGCCTTTACCACCAAACATTTCCATACCTCCGTTTACTTCGGTTATAAGCATATATAGTGTAACCACTTACAACATTATGTTCTACATACTAGCACTGTCTGATCATAATATCAAATCTATTTTGTGCAGTTTGATTATTTTTGGAAGTATTACATATATTTTTTGAGCACTTTTTAGTTATTATTTTTGCGCAGGTTTCTATTTTTCGCAAAAATGCACAGTTTTGTTATTTCATTTTTATTTTGGCAAAGTAAACGCTTTCAACATCAACTATATTAAATTCTATATTTGGGGCTTGGCAAAAGATATATAAGAAATAAAAATTTATATAAGAAAGCATTAAAATAGGTCAATAAAATAGGTTGTCTTTTCAGACAACCTATAACCATCTCTCTATTATTCCACGCCCCGCAACACAACTTTCCCCACATATTTCCGGACGAGTTCCGCCATCTGTTCCAGTTCCTCCCGCGAGAAAGCACCGAACAGTTCCACACCGCCCGGCTTAACAGCATTGCTTTCTGCTGTCTGTATCATCCGGTACAGGCAGTTATCATTCTCCTGATAACTCTGCAAGTAGTATGCAGGACACCCTTCGATCCATCTGCCGATCTCCTCAAATTCTCCCACGGTATGGATTCCCTTTACCACAGTAGTTCGGAATTCATAGGGAATTCCGCTGCTTTTCAGGATACCGATACTCTCCTCAATGCGAGAGATATCCATATGTGGCAGTCCCGCCGTCCGGGCATAATTATCTCTGGAAGCCTTAATATCCATCGCCACATAATCGATCAGGTGCTCCTGTAACAATTCCCACAATACTCCTGGCATATACCCGTTGGTATCCAGCTTAATGGGATACTCCAGCTCCTTGATCTTTTGCAGGAACTTGCGAAGGTCCCGCTGCAGAGTCGGCTCTCCGCCGGTGACGCAGACGCCCTGGAGGATTCCCTGCCTTTTCTTCAGGTAGGACAGCACTTCCTCTTCTGAGACGGAGGGCTGACCCGCAGGATCCAGTACCAGTTCCCCATTGTGGCAGAACGGACAGCGAAAATTGCAGCCTCCTGTAAAAACAGTGGCTGCAATATGTTCCGGATAATCTAATAAAGTTGTCTTGCTGAAACCATGTATTTTCATACAGTATTCCCTTCGTCCCCATAGGGACTGTATGACTCTTTCTTACGCCCTCGGTATGGCAGAATCCCGTACCACCAGTTCTCCGTCGAATACACAGTGCTGGTGCTTCGCTTTTTTCCCGATAATGTCAAACAGAATCCGGGCGGTCTCTCTCGCCATACTGTCTACCGGCTGCTTTAAAGTAGTCAAGGATGGGATAACATATTTCCCGATTTCCACACCATCAAAGCCTGTCAGGGAAATATCTT
>ERZ779865.1089-NODE-1089-length-21032-cov-4.943986_pt1 | contig 21032 bp, 25 predicted proteins | sample MGYA00433088_ERZ779865 | MGnify/ENA primary metagenome ERZ779865 (study PRJEB29588, sample SAMEA2151703) | human gut metagenome | biome: human gut; feature: human-associated habitat; material: faeces | place: Denmark | collected 2008/2010 ... | reverse complement strand
GATACTGTTGCATCTATACAACTGACACTACATCCTGAATATTTCGCACGTCCGTCCTTTACGCTGTGCAAGGGTATTAGTCCTCTGGATCATACTCTAATATATCACCTGGCTGGCAATCGAGCGCATTGCAGATCGCTTCTAATGTCGAGAATCGAATGGCACTTACCTTGCCGGTCTTGATCTTAGAAAGATTCACATTCGATACTCCTACTTTCTCTGATAATTCATTGAGGCTCATCTTACGGTCAGCCATCACACGGTCAAGCCGCAATATAATCTTACCCATAACTTCCGCCTCCATCCTATAATGTCTCGTCTGATTCCTGCTGCAATACAGCTCCATATTGAAAAATGTATGTAAGTGCAAGCACAACCAATACCACTACTACCATATTACCATCGACAGCCAGATTGAAATCCCAACGATCTGACCAAAAACTTGACATTGCAGAATTAGCAACCGAAGATATCACACACCAAGGGATTAAGGAATATGCAAAATGCTTCATCTTCCGGATCACCTCTTCACTGAATGGAGAATCACAATTCTTAATTGCCTTGCATAATGCACCGATAAACCACAATGTTACCATTGTCACGATCAGATTGATCCACGCACCAATCATAAATACGCTGATCTTTTTCAAAGAAATCGCTTCGGTCTGCCCGCCTGCATCTAATGAAAATCCCTTATCATCTACCTCAATATTAGATATCTTTGCTGTAATCCCGTTCATATCAATTGTGCTATTCTCTACCACCTTCGTGAGACTTTCTTTCATCTCCTTCTGTCCTTCCTTCGAAAAGGAATTCCCAAACTGCGACATATCCACATATATGGTTGTCCCTGTTCGAACGGTTGCTTTCACAAAGTCCTTCGGAAGTGCTGCCAATGCAATGGTCGCAATCAGGACTCCCGCAATTCCGATTCCTACAAGAATCTTGGCAATCAACGTAATGATGCCCGCTACCTTACCCATATTATTAATCTTAACAACTGCTTCTGGTTTCATAATAAAGTCCTCCTTCATATCAAAAAACACATTTCATTAAATATTTAATGTTTATCGATAATTCCATTATAACAAGACTTTATCATTTGTCAACAACTTTTTAATGTTAAACATTAAATTGTTATTGTTGCACATGTGAGCAACTATAATTTCTCTATTATTGATATTTCCACTGTTCGGACTGCAACTGCAGATCCACCATATGCTTGTAGATACCATTTTGCTGTTTCAACTGCTCCGGTGTTCCCTGTTCTGCTACCGTACCATCCTTTAATACCACGATCTTGTCTACCCCGTCTACGGTACGCATACGGTGTGCAATGATCAATACTGTCTTATTCTGAATCAGTTTTGAGATAGATTCCTGAATGGCTGACTCGTTATCTACATCCAAAGAAGCGGTTGCCTCATCCATCAAAATGATCGGTGCATCCTTTAGGAACGCCCTTGCGATTGAGATTCTCTGTCTCTCACCACCGGAAAGTTCGGAACCATTTTCTCCGATCATTGTATTCCATTGATCCGGCAGTTTCTCCACAAAATCGATACAATTCGCAAGTCCTGCCGCCTCCATTACCTCTTCGTCCGTTGCATCTTTTTTACCGATTCGGATATTCTCCATGATCGTATTATTGAACAAAGTAACATCCTGGAATACGATCGAATATAACGATAACAACTGCTCCGGATCGATCTCGGATACATTCATGCCGCCAACCGTGATCGTACCCCTGTTGTTATCCCAGAATCTGGCCGCAAGACGGGATACCGTTGTCTTACCTCCACCGGATGGACCGATCAATGCAGTAACTTCACCCTGCTTTGCCACAAAGCTGACATCCCGAAGTACCTGCTCGCCATCCTTGTAAGAAAATGCTACATGATCAAATGCAATATCATATCCCTTATTATTCATGTTCTCTCTACCGGTCTGTTCCTCATGCGATAAGATCTCATCCATTCTCGCACAGTTTGTATTCAGACTGATAATAGCTGCCAGATTCTGCAATGCAATCTGCAATGGCTCATACATTCTGGTTACCACCAGCAGGAACATAAAGAAGGTAAGTACACTGATCTCACCCTTGGTAAGAAGAATACTTCCGGTTACTGCCACCGTTCCAATTCCTAACTTCAGGATCATCTGCGCCGAACATACAAATGCTGCATTGGCAAACTCAGCCACAATCGAATGATCCTCTACTGCTTTAATCTTCTTGTTCAGATCAACCATATATGAATCGGTCATATTGTTAGAACGCAGATCCCGGATCGTTTCCAGTCCTTCCTGAATACCGTCTAAGCAGCTCAACTTGTATTCCATACTCTTTGCATGTACTTTACCCATCACATTCTTAGAAGAAAGTACAATGATAAATGCGATCGGCATAACCCAGATAGCGGCTAATGCCATTCTCCAGTCAAAGAACAACAGACTGATGATAATAATCGTCGTCGAACCAAACGCACCAACCAATTCCGGAATCCAGTGAGAACTTCCTGTCTCGATCAACGCACAGTCTGCCATGATCGTATTGGTCAGGTCGGACAGATCCTTCTTACCGAAGAAAGACAACGGCAATTTTCTCAACTTCTCCGCTAACATTCTACGTCTTACACCACTTTCCACATAGGTAGAAAGAAATGTTGCATTATACTGAATATACGTTGTAACTGCGATTAAAACCAATGCTGCGATGACCCCAACTGTAAAGAAGGTTACCTTATCCTTTGGCAGGCTGCCCTCTAACAGATAAGATGACAATACATACAACAAGCCTACCGGAAACATCAACACCAGATTGGATATTGTAACAGACACAAATGCCTGTATCATTGCCTTTGCACCTTTATCGGAAAGTGCATATTTATGTTTTAATTTTTCTATCATGCTGTCTCACCTGTCCTTCCTACCTGCCAGTTGACAGATTGATTGTATTCATTCCACATATGGGTATAGATACCATTTACCGCTGTTAATGTATCATGTGTACCGCTCTCTGCGATTCTGCCATCCTTCAATACATAAATGCAGTCTGCATTTGTTACAGTTGACAAACGGTGTGCGATCATAATAACCGTCTTATTCTTTGCCAGATTCTCAAACGCCTTCTGCACCAGTCTCTCATTATCCGGATCGGCAAATGCAGTCGCCTCGTCTAAGATCAGGATCGGTGCATTCTTAAGAAATGCTCTTGCGATCGACAAACGCTGTGCCTCACCGCCGGATACATAGATTCCCTTCGAACCGATCATCGTATGTACCCCCTCCGGGAGCTTCTCAATAATATCCATGCACTGTGCGGCTTTGAGTGCTTCCACGACTTCTGCATCTGTCGCATCCGGCCTTCCCATTCTGACATTTTCCAAAATGCTGATCTTAAGAAGCTTACTATCCTGAAATACATAGGAAACCTGCTTCATCAATTCCTTCGGATCAATGTCCTTCACATCCACACCACCGATCCGGATACTTCCACTCTTCACATCCCAAAAACGTGCTACCAGAGAAGCCAGTGTTGTCTTACCACCACCGGACGGACCTACAAAAGCAACATGCTCGCCCTCTTTGATATGCATGGATATATGATCGATCGCATTTGCTTTGTTCTCATCATAAGCAAATGTCACATCCTCGATTGTAATAGATGCATCCTTCGGTTGTTCATTTTTACCATTGTCTACAAGCGGTTCAACATTCAGGATATTATCCATTCTGTTCAAAGCATCTTCCACTAACATCTGAGACTCACCGGCATATGCCACCTTCATCAAGGTTGTGGTCAGCGTAGAAGTGATCAATATATAGAAGAACAGATTCAGCACAAAGGTATCTGTAATATGGTTACCGCCTAACTTATACGCTGCAATGATCAATGCTGCAAAGATACCATTGCAGGAAACTACGAAACAGGTCATCGGAATCCGCATGTTCTTTGTATAACCGATCGTCCATTTCTCATAATCATCAATCGCTGATTTGAAACGTTTAAAGGAAAATACCGTCTGACCGAAAGTCTTCACAACTGGCACCCCTCGAACATACTCCACCGCTTCGGATGTCATCGTCTCCAATGCATTCTGATACTGTCTCATATCCTCTGCCATCTTCGGTCCCATCATAAGGGAGCCCATTAAGATAAATGCGATCACTGCCGGAATCAGGCTGATCAGACCTAACCGCCAGTCAAATACCATCATCATAATAAGCAGTCCAATCGGTGTTGCTCTTGACACTACTTTATCCGGAAGATTGTGTGCAAGAAATGTCTCTGTTGCCGCACTTGAATCATTGACAATCTTACGGATCTTACCTGTTCCCTCAGTCTCTACATATCCAAGCGGGAGCTTCATAATATGTTCCATCATAAGGGTTCTCATATTCGACTGCACACGGAATGCGGCCTTATGGGAACACATCAGTGCTACAATATAGAACACCATGCCAAACAACGCAAAGCCCACCGCCTGCCAGCCGTAGGTCGTAATATGAGTTGCCTGCTCATAATTTGGTCTTACCTCTAAAATTTCTTTTATGATTCGCCAGATATCATAAAATGGAATGAGTGCAATCCACGCACTGATCGCCGCTAACACGCAGGACACATACGAGAAATACTTATGATTACCCGCAATATCCATCAGTCTTGACATCGCACTTTGTTTCTTTGTCTTCATTGTGTCTCCTCCTTAACTTTAAACTTTCCAGATATATGTCTAGTTTGTTATTTCTATCATAAGTTAGTACGCACTAACCTATATACAAAGAGAAAAGGGCATTCGCCCCTATGTTTACAGCCCGATCACTGCTTTCCATCCGGCATAATTGAACTTTCTTACATTCTTCATGAATTCTACCGCCTGTTCATAGCTCTTGTTATGCGTGATCAGTTCATATACATACTGCCAGCCATTCCGACAATAGACATGAACAAAGAAGTCATCCACGGTCGCATCCGATGCGGAATAATGTTTCACTAACTCCTTATAATAGGATTCCTCAATCGCTGCAAGCTGATCAAAATACCCTTCATATTCCGTGCCCGCCGAACAACAAAAGAGCAACCGGATCTCATCCATATGTTGATAAATAAATTGCAATACCAGATCTGTTCCCTCGTCTCCTGCATCCGCTGCCCCATCCATATCCTGGGAACAGGCTGCCTTCTCTATGCTTGCAAGATAAATACGCATCAATTCCTCTGCCGGTTCCTTCACAATTGCCGCAAACAATCCCCTCTTATCCCCAAATCTTGTATAGATGGAATTCGTACTGACTCCACTGGCGGCTGAGATTCTACGCAGACTGGCATCATGAAATCCCACTGTCAGGAATTCATTCCTTGCACTCTCTATTAAGATCTCCGTTACACCTTCTGTTTCCTTGCGCATCTGTGTCCTCCTATACGCTCACCGGGTTTGCATTTCCGATCTGCTTGTGTATATCCACCCTTTGCATAACAGTGTTATAATAACATCGTTATTTTATTCTAGTCAATAGAGTTGATGATAAGGTTTCTCAATTCACGATCACATTCTTGCCAGAAACATGACAAATAGTCCTACCGGAAGGGCAATCACCGCCTGCGTCAACATGCCGATTACTGCATACTTGATGTGATGCCAGTAATCATGGTAGGCATCTACCAAATCTTCTGTTCCCGGAATTATCATTCTCTTACTATGGCAAAACCACAGACAGTCTACCACCAGCGCATCAAACCACATCTCTGCTATCCACATAATGTATCCCTGCAGCCAGCCCTCCACAAAGGTTCGGGCACCACCAATATAATACGCCAACACCGTTTGCAAGATCATATAACCGCAGAAAACTCCTAATTTTCCAATGGTTGCTTTCTTCGTCAACTTGTCGGCATCTTCTTCTATCAATCCTAACTCCCTGCAGCGATCCTGAATCGCTTTGGGATATTCCTGTATCATGCCAAGCTTTCCCTTCTTTATCGTACTGACACCGATAACCGCATAAACAAATATAATAAAAATAATGCTTTCTAATAATAGGTTCATGTTTATCTTAGACCTCCGTGTTCTAATGATTCTTTTGTGATGGTGGGTGTATGGGTATATGTTAGTTGAGGCTAACCATTATGTCAAGTTGTTTATCTTTAAGATGCTGATTTATCCCATCATTTTATTAATCAATATCCAACGCATTTTTATCTTACTGCGGTACAATTTTTGTACCGCAACTCTTCTAATTGCATGGTGTCTTTCATAAAACAACCTCACTAGACAACAATCCGGTGAGGTCATATAATCACACTTTCTGTTTTGGTATAAACTCAATCTTAAGAACCATTCCCATTCCTTCTGCTAATCTTTTAAGCAAATTAACAGATGGATTCCTTGTTCCATTCTCAAGCTTGCTGATATCTGCCTGATTAATGCCGGTACGTTCAGCCAGTTCCTTCTGTGTCATATTCTGAGAAGTTCGAGCATCTACAATAGCCCTTATCACATCCATCTCTGGCTGGATAGCTTCGTATTCTTTTTTAAATTCTTCATCCTGTAACTGCTTAAAAAGCATATCATCAAATGTTCTCATGCTTCATCACCCTTTCTATAAAATCTTTTCGTCTATCCTTTGCAATCTGTATCTCTTCCTTGGGAGTTTTCTGCGTCTTCTTTACAAATCCATTTGTTAGTATAATTTTCCCCTCATAATAGAAAAAATATAAGACTCTGGTAATATCACTTCCAAATTTACAACGCAATTCAAATATTCCGTCATTCAAATGCTTACTATATGGTTCTCTAAGCATGGTACCTTTCTCTTGAAGAATCTCCAATAATCCGAATATCTTAGCTCGCATCTTAGGATTAACAGAATCCAGAAATTCCTCCACAGGAATTTCTCCATTCTCCTTCTCATATGCTATTAACTTAAATTCTGTCATATAATCTCCTTTGTAAATATTATATGGTATATATGCCATATTGTCAATTTTATTCAAAACAGTGTACAATGTCGCCATCATCTTCTGTGTCATCCATATATTTTATCCTCATAGGGCATCTTAATGCTACCCTGCTAATCACCAACAAAAATAACATTGTAAATGCGTTTGCTCCTACCTGCTTTCTAACCCCCTCGAATTCGAGTGGTTTAAAATTGAGATTATAAGGCTTTTACATAATTCTAGAAATTGTATCACATCCCGATTTCTCATCCAAATTTAAATAACCGCTGTTGGATTATCACTTTTATATCGTGCGATATTTTCTTTCGGCAGCAATATGCTCAATCCATTATTACCCTGTTATCTCAGTTAATCATCTTCTTTTCATCTACAGTCTTCATTTGATCATAATACGCTTTATACCTATAGATTGTTCTCTCACTAACATTATTGCGTTTTGCGATCTCTACCATAGTCATTCCACTTTCATAACCTGCAACAAAATCATTATAAATTGCCATCCACTTGGCATTATGTTTTTGTCGTCCGCTCATTTTTCGATTTCTGTAATACTCCAATTCCTCGCGAAGTTTGGCATTCTCTTCTTCCAACTCCTCAATTCTTTTTAATGCCTCTTCAAGTGTTACCAATTTCTCCATTACAATATTCTCCATTTATGTCATTCTCATTTTGTCTATATTATATATACTTACATTTGTGAAGTCAATCTGATTAGTCATGTTGTAATATTTTTTACATCATATCTGTGTCTAAGCACTCTTCTCTTATGCTTGTTACAAAAATTTCAGAGTTGCCTCTATATTCTCTGTTATAACTACCTTCGTTTTAAGCAAGATGATATAAATGAATGATTTCATTGGCAACTTCTTCTGGCAGTTTACCATTAACAAAAAATTTATTGGTGATGTTTTGGTAAACAGAACCATACCATGACAAATCGTCTTGAATATCGGCTAAACAGTAAGCTTTATGAGCATTTTTGTAGTCATCATCTTTGTAAATAACATCATTTTCATCACTAAAGACTAAACGTTCAAAAATATTTTCTGGTGTATCTATTAATTCAATAAAAATAACATCCAGAGAACTGATGATAGGAATAATAGCATCGGCATATGATAATGGAGTTACTGCAATTACTTTGTTTCCGAATTTTTTTACGAGTGTACGAAGTAAGTGACATCGCTTTTCATCTCTTTCCTGCAAAGTATCAGTAGAGATGAATTCTTCTAAAGTTATATCATATTTTTTCTTAATTTCATCGTCCAAATCAAAAAAAGCAAAGTTTAGTTTGTGAGTAAGCAATTTACCAACAGTACTTTTTCCAACATTAGAAACACCAAACAATAAAATAGTCATAGATTACTCTCCTTTTCAATGTTCCATCATTTATAACTTATAACTTATTACATCAGATTACGCTATATATAAACCACAAAACATTTACAATATTTACAAAAAACGCCAGTAACCACAAGGGGTTATTGGCATTGTACTAATATATTAACTTCAAAACTCAGGGGCATTTCAAAAGAATATGTATTCTCAACTGGCTTAGAAAGAAACTAGAAAAATCATGCAATACAGTTTCCAGTCTATCCTTCCACAAATGATATAAACGTTCATTTTCACTTGCTATAACAACAACATCATGATATACATTACTAAGTGCATCATAAAAAGAACTTTTTCTGTTAACTTTTTTAGCCATATTATCACCACCCCTTACGGTTGTTCTAAGTGCCAAGTGCAATTTCCAAAAGTTCCGCCGCTACCTGATGATTCTTTATGCGCATTAAATTATCCCAAATATCCACTTTACCAAGAAGATTCATACCACCATGCCATACCAATTCATCATCAATTACCGCAAATCTTTCTTCTACTTCTGCTTTTGTTACAACACAGATTCCAACCTGTTGCATCTCTCTGATTAATGCGTTACACAGTTCTGCACTACCGAACATGACATCTTCTGGATCTGTTGTAATTACAGTGACATTTACCCCTTTTTCCTGTCGGTCTTTTACCAGTGATAATAATCGGTCAATCTTATTCTGCCGTATATCCGGACTGGAAATCACAACCATCCTTTCAGCTTCCACAATGTCCTGCTCAAATTTTTCCGTATAGTTACCAGAATCATATATTGCATGACTCGTCTGTTTCGACTGCTCGTCTCCTGCCCATATGGAAAATCCCGTTCTCTTATATGTCCTCAATCTTTTGGCATACATTTTATTAAAGAATTTCACATGTGGATCTATGTAATCATACACATAAACAGCTTCTTTACCCTCATAATCACGATTCAATCTTCCTACATACTGTTCCAGACGTCCCTCAAAGGATACGGGTGCAGCAAGCATTAATACATCAAGTCTCGGAAAATCAAATCCTTCTCCGATCTTCTGCCCTGTTGCAACCAAAATAAGACTTTCCGTTTTAGGAACCTGCTTTAATCTTACCCGTATATCCGCATTTTCCTTATCCGAATTATCACCATACAAAAGAAATACATGGTCAGCTTCATTCTTAAGTTTATCATACAGAAGTTTTGCGTGTTCCTTAAATCTGGTTAATATAACCAATGTCTGATTCTGTGCAATACTTTTCTTTACATCACTAATAATCATCTCATTTCGCACCTTACTGGTACTAATAAGGCTATAAGCTTTGTTAATATCATCCTTGCTGTCAGCAGTGTCCACAACTCTTGTATACCTTGGCACAAAGTAATGTCCTATTCCCTGCTCCTGTGCCCTCTCCAACGCTGTAAATCTATGACGAAGTGGTCCAAGCATCATATAAATAATCTTGTCCATGCGGTCCCCCCGTTTTGGCGTAGCAGAAACTCCATAAACATATTTCGCATTGATTTTCTGTAACAATCCCATAGATGTATTGGACGCCGCATGATGACACTCATCCATAATTACCATTCCGTAAGAATTAACCAGCTCATTAAACTTTCCCTTACTGTACATAGAACCTACCATGGCGACATCGACAATTCCTGTCAAAGTATTTTTACTTCCATGTAAAATTCCTATCACACTGTCTCTCTTTTTCTTTCTTCCGGTCTTAGTTTCATATTCAGGCGGTTCTTCCTTAATATCCAGAAAATTGTTCAGTTCATCAACCCATTGGTTAAGCAAATCCTTGCTTTGTAATAAAATAAGAGTATTGACTTTCCGTTCTGCAATCAGATAGCTGCATACAACCGTTTTACCAAATGCGGTTGCTGCACTTAATACACCATCCGAATAAGTCAATAACTTCTCTGCCGCCAGCTCCTGTTGCATCCGTAAATCTCCTTTAAAAGAAACTCTGATTGGACGTCCCTTTTCTTTTTGATCGGAGATATCAACATCAATTCCTGCTTTATTACATTCCTCAATAATCCGTTCTTTTAGCCCTCTTGGAACCAGTATGTACCCATCAACATCTTTTCCCAGATAAACCGCACTAAAATTATAATAATTGGAATATCCCAGTCTCTTATTCTTATAAAATTCCGGATTATCAAAAGCAGCCAGACCACGAATCTGATTTTGTATTCTAGGCATAAGATTTAGCGTATCAATATAAACACCATTACTAAGTACCATATGTAGCTTGCCAACAACATCCGCCTTAACAAACTCATATTTCTTCTTCCACGGCTTTGGTCTGTTATTTATATCAGTACCCGTAAGCATTCCCCGGTTCTCTGCCAACTCTGCCTGCCATTTTGACATATATTTTTCAATATCCTCTACACTAAGTTTTTTTGTTTTATTCAGCAAAACATCCCACTGATTCGGATATGCGTTCCAGTTTTCATCCACAAATGCACTGTTACCATTTTTAAGTGCCTGTCCCTGCAATGGCAATGCAATCAGATTCCCTATGCTGTTTGCCACATCCTGAGACGGATACAGTCTGTCATAATAATGAAAGGATTTCAAATTAATAGATGCAGAACCTTTATCCAATAACAAAAAGCCAAAATTTCTTGCTACAGAAGCTGGTATTGCTTTCTTGAAGAAAATCCATACATGAGCACCTTTACCGGAGCGAGAACGCTCAACCAAAGGCTTAATACCATTTATCTCACACATCTTTCTAAGAGCATCTACTTCCTTATGCCATTCATTATCCGTATTGGCAAAATCTGTCGCCTCTGCACCTTTTTCATGATTATCAAAATCAAATACAATAAATCTGCACATCGCATTAGGCAACAACGGATATACTCCTATTACATCTGAGCCATCCTCTTTGTACCCTAACAAATGTACAATAATTTTCTTTACATCCAAGCGTGTCCACTTGGTATTTTCACATTCGTCACAAAAAGCCTTTTCGCCTCTCTGTTTCGGGCAAAGTTTGACATCCCATCTGTTATCACATTGCGGAAAATAGCCACCATTCTTACCTCTCCTGGCATAAACATCCTCTCGTCCCCAAAACATGGCAAAAAATTTCTGTGCCATTTCATCTGTAATATAAGGCGGATTAACAATGCGTTCTCCCTGGTCAGGATCGTACTCTTCCACATTGTCTATCGTCTCTTCAAAAGGATTGACCTCGTCATACGGAATATTTTCTTTCTTTAGTTTGTCTTTCAATAACCTGTTCTCATATTCAAGGAGTCTGACAAGCTTCCTTAAAGACTCCGCATCATACGCTTCAATATTCACAATATCACCTGCAATTCTTATGTATACATAAACATCTGTTAATTTTACGAAAAAATAATTTCCCCATCGTCCTAACCGTAATTATATATCTGTTCCAACTCTATTTCAATAAAAGGTATCCTTCAAATAAAGTCATCATAAAATTTTAATCTTTACATATAGTAATATTGCAGATTACAGATTCAGACCAAATTCCGCTTCCATTTAACGAAAATTAATGATAGCATATCTGTTAATACGTTCCAATATCGTTTCTCATATTGTTAATCATTTTTTTTCGAATTATTTCGATTCTGTTATTTAATGGATCATCAACATCACCTACACTGTGACCACAAATAAAAACATTATGGATAATCACTTCAAATTCTACAAGGCAATTTCGAACATCTTGTCCTGCATAAAGATCAAATTCTGCTTTATCAGATTTACAAAATGATTTATATCTATCTCTGGCCGTATAATATTCATCTCGTATCTCGGATATCTTTTTTTTCGCATATTCTCTATTAGATATTTGCGTATCAATATCGTTCTTTCTCTCGTAATTAATATTCGCATAATTTAATTGTTCTTTGTAATCTTCAATCTGATAATCCAAACTCTTTAAAACAGCATCAAACGATTCCAATGAATAGTTTGGTGCATATTCAACATACTGCAAAACATCATTCGGCGATGAATTAGGATACTGATTAACAATACAAATCAGTTTTTTATATATGTCATTTAATCTTTCCCTTTTCACCTCATACTTTCTTTGTTGGATTTCCATTCGACACTTATCTTTCTCAATCATTGCGTTTATAATCCAAGTGACTACTGTTGTAATCAAAGTCACTCCCGAACCAATAAGCGTCGCTATCGTTGTTTCTGACATTGATATTCCTCCACTACATTTTTCTTTGACCTATACTTCTTACTTTTCCTCCGCCTACCATTCTCATCTTTTATCACATTACTACTCCTGTGTACTCCTCATTACTCAACATAACATCAATCATTCTTTTCGATCATAATCCAAAGCTGTAGCATAGATATCCGTTATCTTCTGATAAAATCTACGCTCAGAAAGGCAGATTTCACGAATCTGCTCAAGTAAACGTTCAAAGTATTCTACTGTAAGTACAGATCCACCATTTTTCAGACGCTCATCGTCCATGACCCAACCTTTGATGGTGTAGTCCTTGACAATACCATTTGCCCACTTACGAAATTGAACTGCTCGCTCATTGTTCACCTTGAATCCAACCGCAATAATCATTTGAAGATTATAATGTTTCGTATCACGAGTCACCTGGCGCGAACCTTCCGTTTGAACTATCCGGAAATTCCGGATAGTTGAATCCTCCTCAAGTTCAGAATCTGAATAATTTTTTTAATGTGTTCATTGATTGTACGAACATCTACATCATACAATGTGCCATCATCTTCTGTGTCAGCCATATATTCTCATCCTCATAGCACATCTCAATACTATCCTGCTGATTATCAACAGCGGCAACATAGGTCAAGTTAAGTATTCTGCTGCACTGGAACGGATGGTTATTTCATCTTTTTTCTTTTTCAAAACAATCCTCACATCTCATACCACACTCTCTAGTGGAGAAAGGAAAAAGTTAAACCATTCCGACAGACAAGTTTTCGAATATTCGGATTGACAATATTACTAATATATTGTATTATTCCTTTACAAAGGAAATGGGTTTTCACCGGGTAGGGATTATTCCTGACAGAACTTGCTCGTTTCTTTTTTTATTTCTAAAACATCATATAAGTACATTTTCCCTGATGCCGCATGTCTTATCAAAAGTCTGGCACAAAATACATTATATCTATCTAAATTTCCATTTTCATCATATACCGGCAAAGCAAATCTTGTATCATAACGATACCAGCCAAATTTTATTTCTTCGAAATATGATTAAGTATTTCTATGCTATTCAAATAATCATTCTCCACATCACTTAATGTTTTTGCATTATATTTCTTATACTCTGTTTCAGCCTTCTTCATTGCTTGATCATGTGAAATTGTTCCATTTCCAATAAGCAGCTTTTCACCTGTTGATGTCAAAATGCCATCTAAATGTTTCGCCCAGTCTACCATGGTCATAGGTATTTCTCGTTCAGCCTGGCGCTCAGCAAAATCAAGGTATCCCGATACAAGCTGTCCCATTGCGCGTAATTCCTTTTCATCGAGATAATTCTTTGCAACCTTCGCCTCTCGCAAAGTCGGTTGGCTTCCGTCAAACGTTGTCAGGCCCATAAACTCCTTTTCTGCATCTACCCTATGATATTAGTGGGCTTCGTAGAATATTCGGAATTTCCGAATTTTCTCATTGTAGTTTCTTTTTTTAACTCACCATCTTCATAAATATTATTAATATGCTCATTTATTGTTGATTTAGCTTTCTGAAAAAGCTCAGACATTTGCTCTTGAGTAAGCCATACAGTATCATCTACAAAAGTCACATCAACCTTTGTCACTCCATCTTCCGTTGTATAAATTATGAGTTCCGAATTATTTTCCATTCGCAGCCTCCTTATCAACTATGTCATAACGCCCCTTCATATCTAAAGAAAGCTTAATATTGGAATCAGGTTTTTGGTTACTCAAACGACTTAAAAGACAGCATGTCTCAACGTGAGTGCCAAATTAAAACATATCCCCACAGAACTACGGAAATATCGGCAATATTTATACAGTACTAATACTGTTCGTGCATCCCTTTTCCCACATAATCAAATATAGGTTTATAAATAGCCTCACTCATTAGATGCATAATAAATTGCAATAGGATGAACAACACAAAGATTATTTTGATTTGTCGGAAGCATACTTCTCAGCACTTCATTTGCTGTAAATTGCAATGTAGCAAAAATATTGTTATCATCGTTGGGATTGGTATCTTCTCCTATTATATTAGTAACCATACCAACACAAGTAATTTCACCTCCATATTTAAATCCTAAATCTATCGGGTCAACTCTAAAATACTTTGTATTTAATGGAATTAAATATCCATCATTTGAAATAAGCATACGATTATATGGTATCAATCCTCTTAATGCCTTAATGATTATTGCAATATCATCAAACTGCTTATTACTAACAGCTATAGCATTTTTTATTTCAGCTTTAAAATTAATTCCTGCTTTACGTAATTGCTCTCTATTATATCCCTCTTTTATTTTTTCTGCTTCAGCTTCAATTTGCTCAGCAGTATTTTTTTTAATAAAATCTATAATCCCCTCTTTTTTGAATAATCCCTCAAGGTAGTCAAAGTCAACAAAATCAAATACTCGTGTCATTTCAATATAATTACCTGTATCATCAGCACTCTGATCTCCATTTATAATTTTTATCGGGCTAATATGACTATATGCAATATCAAAAGCCGCATCATGCATTGTCTTAGAAATTATTTCACGAGAAGTTGATGTTGACGAGCCACCTTCAACTGATTCTAAACTTCCTGACAAATTGGCTTCTGCTTTCGCAAGCTTTACAAGCGATCCTCCTAATTTGGCACTAATATTTGTTGCCATTTTTGAATTATCCGATTCTGTATCGCTAGACACTTGCTCATTAGATAATGACTGTATTAGTCCTTGTTCGGACTGTGCAATAATAGAATTTACTATATCTACATCAAGATACAAAAATTGTTTCATATATTTCCTCCTTTTATTTCAAAATAGATTTCTTGTCATGTTTGCAAAAACAACAAGCTTTTTGTAGTTTTCAAACTCAACTCAGACCAAAATGCTTCAACGCACCCTTTATCGCTTCAACCTTCTCTGCTGTCGGATGTTTCCTCAGCTGTTTCAATTCCTCTACCGCATTAGGGGCATCATACATCGGCAAGCCTAAATCTCTCTTAACCTCTGCAATATATGCGGTATGTACTTTGAAGCCGTATTTTGCTTCTATGTACTCTTTTATCATTTTGTAGGTAACTCGCTCTTTCGGCTTATAGGCTTCTGCCCTTTCAGAGATTGCCTTTAAAGGAACTTTGCCCTCGCCCTCGCCAAACTCGACTTTTACGTTGATATGACTGTCGGGCTTTTTGTGGGAAAGCAGTACTACCGTCTCAACGTGGCACGAGATGATAAGAAGTACGTCTTTATCAGATTTTTCCTATTTTTGAGTCACTCTCGTTTGTGGGAACATATCCGCTGCCTTTTTCGTGCTTTTGCCGTTTGTGGAAACATATCCATATCAGCACCAAATTCCTTTTTCCCTCAAGAAGTCCAAATAACGATAATCTTTACGATTTTTCCAATCACATACAATTCCATCCAATAAAATATCAAATGAAACTGTACAGGTATCACACAATGTGATTTCAAATCCGTATTCATAAACAAAAAACCATGATTTTAATCTATTTCCTTCCATAGTTAATAGGCAAACTAACTGTTCCTTATCAAAATATAGTCTTTGACGTAATAGTTTAACTGCATCAAAACCAATACCGTTGACACAATTTAGCACTTCATCACTTTCAGACGTAACTGCTTTAATAATTTTCTTGAAGGCTGTTGTTTGTGTAATATATGTTGCACCTTTAAGATATGCAAGTGTATTTAATGCTGACTTTATAGCTACAATGCATACTTTTTTGAAGTCATGTTTAACCTCTATTTTAGTCGATAGTTGTCCACACGAAGTGCTTTGTCTACCTTGGACGATAGTCGCTGAAAACAACTTCTTTATTTCTTCAATTTTGCTATCAGACAATAATTCTATATCACGATATCCTATATGAAGTTTATTTTTAAAGTAAGTTATATAAATGTAATTATCATCTGATGGCATCTTTACTGGTACATATTTTTCTCCCATTGAGCAAATATGGTTCTTCAATTTCTCGATTTCATTTTGCACATCAGCTTCTTCATTTGCTTGCCAATGAAATTGTACATTATTATTTTCATCAATAATAAACTGGCTTAATATATACCCCTCAGTTCCTTTCATGTACCCAAGACCATTTTTTCCATCAAGAGTTATCACTGATACTTCTGATGTTGTTGCATATTTTTCTGCCAATTTTCCTCTTTTTCCCGGTCCATTTATTATTCTTGGTATTTGAATAAGTGAGTGTTCAAGAACATCTCGTTCTATTGGCGAGAACAATTCATTCGCTTGATCCGAAACAACACCGCTCTCTAACTTAGTAGAACATCCCAGCGCAGCAGGTAACACGTGTTCTCTCGATTTATATGTCAATTCTGGCAAATCCCCATAATAAATACACATCCTAACACCTTCTTTCAGTTATCTATTTCGCTTTATTTTTTCCTTGAATATACCCAAAAAAGAATACTATCCATCAAACGCAATGAAAATAGTGCATCCTCCAATGTAGGATTTTCTTGCGTTGCTTCATTTCTATGAGTGCCGTAATCCGACATCATGGAATAAATCATATAAATTGTTTTTGTTTTCGTTAATTTCCCAGCACCATTCTCATAAAAGAAATCTGCTAAATCCTCTTTACGTAAGTCTTTGCTTAATGCTTTTGATAAATCATGCTCTGTAGAAATCGTACTTTCACCACTGGTGTTATATATTCCTCTCATCCATTTAGCAAAACCTTCTGTTCCTTTATATTTAGAAAAAATACTCACCAAACAGGTTCTACAAGATTCAATGCACGCTCCAGCATGACCTTGTGTATATGCATCAATTGCTGCCTCATAAGCATCATATACTTCTTCATGATTTTGCTTTAACCAGCTTTCTACTGAAAACAACTCCACAACTCTTTGTTCATTGCTCGCCATACAAGTTGTAACAATTACCTTGTCAAAATCTATACTTATTGATAACCCAAGCAATTCATAAAGATTTGCTAACTCCTCGAAATCTTCATATAATGCTTCCAAAATATACGCAACATTAAATGACTTCGTCAGTTCTTTTAATAGAGCTATAATCTCCCCATTTTTATTCTCATGGTATAAGTCAGTAAAAATACTGTCTAATCCAAGAAATACATCATATTCTTCATTGGGATTTTCAAACTTATGAGCATAGCCGTTATTATAATAGTACGGAATCAAATAATCGGCATATTTATCAAAGTATTCTCCCAAACCAACACATTTAAGTCTTGATTTGAACTCTGAGTTTTTCTTTAAAAAGAACCCCTTTCTACTCAAAATCTCAGCTATTCTAGACAGAATAATCTCTTTGTTATCCATTGGCTCCTCCTTTTTATTTATTCATCCGATTCTCTTTCCATAGTTTCGACCCAATTATATGTTTCAGATTTATATTTTTCGTAAAACTCACTTCTGTCATTGTAATGCTGTCCTGTTAAGTTAGGTCTGATATCATCTCTTACAGAAAGAATTAATTTCTCATCAGCCTTATTATCCACCAATGACATCATTGCCAAAACATACCCGGCGTATACTCCCTCCAAATATCCATCTTGATGAAAATTTGCAATCAATAATTCTTCTGGCAATCCATTATATCCTTTAGGAATAAGCCCTTTTTCAAAAAGCTGATTAGACCACACAGTAGTTATATCCTTCTTCATTTCTGGATTACTAAATATTTTTTCAATGTCCTGTACTGCACTTGGTATTTTATCCTTTATTATAGTAAAAAAACTATTTAGAAACAAATCGAAAACATCCGACAGGTTTTCATTGATATTCTCTATAACTTTATCTTTAACTCCATCTCCCAAGCATACACCATTGCTATCATCTGTCATTAAAATCTCCTCCATTATTGTACTATAGTAATATTTTCTTCAATGCACTACTCATCAATTCCTGACGTTTTTCCATAAACTCTTCAAAGTTTGATAGTTCATAAGAAATATCATCAGGACAATACTTTGCATTCTCACTGTTTTCATCCGCTTTCAGCCAATCCACAAGAGGTGTGTCATTCTTTGATTCGTTCTCTCGACCTTCTAACAATTGAAGATTTGCAAGTGTATTTCTTCTTCTTCTCCAATCTTCTTTTGTAGCATCATCTATCATAGAACCATCCGGCAAGACTAAACCATTAATTTTTCCTTCTTCAAACCCACTATATGGATGCATATGGTCTTGATGAAATCCCTTCTGACTATACTTTAAGTTTGGATATAAAAGTGAGAGTATCATAAATGTATATGCACCGATTTCGTATGTATCAAACATCGCATCAATTTCATCCTCCGTATACCGAAGTGTTCTGTCCCCAGTAAACCTCACATTATTAAGATTCGACATTTTAAATGAATCCAAGGGGGCTGCTTTCAATGCCTCTCTAATGCTTGTTAATGCCGAATTTGATGCCGCACCAAAAATCTGCTTAACTTGAGCAATAACAATGTACTTTCTTAACTCAGTTTTACTATTTGCATCAAAATTTCCGCCTTTAAATCTGTAATAGACCATTGGAGAAATTGCAACATAGGATATAATGTTTTCAGAATTGAATCCGAATTCATTCAATAAATCAACTGTATCTTTAATAGCTTGACTGATACTGTTCCAATTATCTTTAATCTTGAGTACGCTTTCCTTTTTAAATGTTTCAACCTTCAATGCTACAGACATATCCAATAAATATAGACATGTTCGCATTATGAAGTCATTCGTGAATTTAAAGCCTTCGCCCTTTTTATTTATTTCTGATAATAGCTTGTCTATTTCATCTCTTGCCTTATCCCAATGCGATACTATTGTTGAGAACAATAAATCACTCTTCGATAAAACTGTTCCCCCAGAGTTCACTCTTACAAAAATATCCAAAACGCTATCAATAGAATCCTTCTCTACCTCAAAATAGTTGATTATTTCGTCAGTTACAAGTCTTGTATGAAGCAAAGAAATATTTTTTGTAGCTATTTTATCTGTAGCCCATCCATTAGGAATAATAACCTCAGTCAAAAGGTCTTCTGCAGAATACTTTAAAACATCTTTCACAAGATACCATATTTTATTATCTTTATTCTTGGATGCTTCATCTGATGTTAGGAATTTGAATTCATAAGAAATATCATCATCCGTCTTTTCGCTATGTAGATCGAAGTACAACTCCTTCTTTGGAAAAGCATCATCATTCTTCCATCTCTTATTTGGTAACTTTCGACTCATACTTCCTTGCAATGCAATGTAAAGTGATGTTAGTCTTTGTTGACCATCCAGCACTGCCCATAAGGTTTCATCTCCATTTCCAATTGGAAATGGTTGTGGTGCGGCTGGATTTTTGTACATATCACGGTCATGATAGTCTTTAATGAATTCATACATTGAGTATTCTTTTTGATTTACTATTGTCTTTTTTACTTTCCAAAGCAAAAAAGTACCAATAGGATAACCAAGCATGATAGAATCCATCAACTTTGTGATTTGAGAATCTCCCCATACATATTTTCTTTGTATCGCTGGAAGATAAATTCTCCTACTATTAACGTCATCAATTATTGCTCTAATGCTCTTTTTCTCGTATGCCATATATACCTCACTAATTTCCAGTTTTTATCTGTTCTCCATCCGAGAGTATAAAAGATTGCTCAAATGTAACTCCCATTTCATCTGCAATCTGCTTTAATTCCTCAAGAGTAACCGTATCTCGCTTTAGTTTTTTACTAAAGTTCTGTGGTGTTTGCCCAATCCTTCTTGCAAGTTCAGAAATACTTATATTCATTTTACTGCATAATTCTTTAATCATATTGGCTGTCTTCAATCTTTTCTCCATCCTTTGCAGTTTATAAACTAATAATAGTATAAACCATTTGATTTATATATACAAGATGATTACATTATAGTTTACTGAAAATTCACCAATCAGAAAACACCCTGCATTTCTGCAGGGTGCTGACTGTAGGCATATTCTTTATCTTTTCACAGCCACACTTGTGCCGGACTTAAATTCAACTGTGAATCGATCCTCATAAACTGGGAGTTATCGCTCTCTTTTATGCCTATCCAAAAGCAATAAAATAAACATTACCAGCCATACACTCCAAGAAATTAAGCAACCAATTCCCACAAACTTGAAATCTATTGCTACGCCAATAAAAAAGGGAAGTGACATAACCATCATCCTTTTACCATATGCCCTGCACATCTCATTTTCATTATATTTTTTTCGTTCAGCTTCAGAGCGCATATTATAGCCAGATAAAAATCTCGCCGCCTTTCCTTTAGATTTATAGAACAGCACACCAAATATCAACATAGTTACTGCCATACATAAATCAAACATAATAAAAAACATTTAAATTCGCTTCCTTTCAAGTCACATGTTGGTAGGTTCCATCTTCCTGACCTTCGGTCAAGAAGTATCCCTCGCTTTCAGCTCGGTCAATTCCGATTGAGATTTCACCTGTTTTAGGGAATTTAATAACTGTTATATTTTGT
>ERZ779865.1080-NODE-1080-length-21208-cov-4.487023_pt1 | contig 21208 bp, 14 predicted proteins | sample MGYA00433088_ERZ779865 | MGnify/ENA primary metagenome ERZ779865 (study PRJEB29588, sample SAMEA2151703) | human gut metagenome | biome: human gut; feature: human-associated habitat; material: faeces | place: Denmark | collected 2008/2010 ... | reverse complement strand
CTCAACGGTATCGGGAATGGTCTTTTTGAAAGCGGCATACTGACCCTCAAATTCAGGAACCAGGGTTGGGAACTGCGGCAGATAGGCACCCAGAGCAATGGCAAACACGCCAACACGGGCTTTGGTTTCAACTAACATGGATATTACCCCCTGTAATAAAATTTATTGCGGATCACATTCCAAAATAGTGAACGACTTTTTGATGGAGGCGCGTGCATCCGCAAGGTCTTTGAACTCCCCTGCACGGATCATCTGCACCATCAGGTTGCCAAGGGCGGTACCCTCGGTAGGGCCTGCAAACACGGGCAGCTGGGTGGCATTTGCGGTCATCTGGTTCAGGTACATATCCTGGCTACCGCCGCCCACAATATTGATGCTGGTATATTCTTTGCCGGTCAAGCTTTGCAGCTCTTGAATAGCGGCCTGATAATCATGCGAAAGCGAGTTATAAATGGTCTGCATCACTTCGCCGGTGGTGGCGGGAACCGGTTTGCCGCCGTCTTTGCAGGCAGCCTTGACTTCTTTGATCATGGATTTCGGCGCCAGGAAGCGGTCGTCGCCAGTGGATACGATCCCGGCAAAGCTGCTGGCTTCCTGCGCGGCGGCAATCAATTTCGGGAAAGACGGGCGGGTTCCGGTCTGCTCGCCAAGTTCACGCCGCACAGACTGGATCATCCACAGGCCCATAATGTTCTTAAGGTAACGGTAGCGGTATTCATAGCCGCCCTCGTTCGTAAAGTTGGCAGCGCAGCTGTCCGGGCCGGTGATGGCCGCTGCGTTTTCCACGCCCAGCAGGCTCCATGTGCCGCTGGACAGGTAAGCGGCGTACTCATCCCGCGCGGGCACGGCGAGGAACGCCGAGCCTGTGTCGTGGGTCGCGGGCAGAATGACCTCGGCGTCAAAGCCGACAGCCTTCTGAATTTCCGGCGTCAGATGCCCCAGCACGGTCCCGGCGGTCTTGATGGGCTGGAAGATGCCGCGCGGCAGACCCAGCTTTTCGATCAGTGCATCGTCCCAGTCCCTGCTGTCCGCGCCCACCAGCGCCGTGGTGCTGGCGTTTGTGTACTCATTGGCGGGCACGCCGCAGAGCAGGTAGTTCAGGTAATCGGGCACCATCAGGAACGTTTTGGCGGCGGCCAGCTGCTCCGGGTGCTCCTTTTTGAGCGCCATCAGCTGGTAGACCGTGTTGAACGGCTGGTACTGGATGCCGGTGCGGGCGTAGTGGTCGGCAAAGGTCAGGCCGTATTCCTTTTCCAGCGCCTCGCGGATGCCCTCGGTGCGCTCGTCGCGGTAGGCGACGGCGTCGCCGATGCGCTTATTGTCCGCATCCAGCAGCACAAAATCGACGGCCCAGGTGTCGATGCCGATGGTCGCGGGGGCAAAGCCTGCGTCGTGTGCAGCCTTCAGGCCGTTGACGACCTCTTTCGCGAGGGTGTCGATGTCCCAGCAGAGGTGGCCGTTCTCGCGGTGGACGCCGTTTTCGAAGCGGTAGACCTCCTGCAGGGTGATTTTTCCGTTCTGCACGGTGCCTACGATGTGCCGCCCGCTGGACGCGCCGATGTCGACTGCCAGTGTACAGGTTTGCATAAGCTCTCTCCTTCTTTGCAAAATAACAGTGTTGCAGCATTTGCTTTTTGTCTGCATTATACGACACCCGGGCCCGGCTTTCCATCCGCAAAAGAATTTGATTGTTTGGGAAAATTCCACACGTCCCTTTCCGCGTTCCCGGCGGTTTTGTCCGGGTCCCGTGCCGGAACAATCCGATTGACACGCCCCGTGCCATCCCGTATAATAGACCCTGCAACCAATAAAGGAGATGTTACATTATGGCCACCGCGCACAAAAGCCGTGTGCTGGATATGACCCGGGGCGACCCGTTCCGACTGTTGCTGCAGTTCTCGCTGCCGCTTTTCTGCTCAAATCTGCTGCAGCAGGTCTACAACCTGACCGACACCGCTTTGGCGGGGCATCTGCTTGGCTCCTCCTCCATTGAAATATGGGTGACTGAGGATGGCGAGACAAGAAAACTTGTCTTTTCCGGGGATATTGGAAACTACAACCGTCCATTGATCCGTGATCCGGAATATCTTGAGGAAGCGGACTATGTGATCATGGAATCCACTTATGGAAACCGCAATCACAATACACCGCCGGATTATGCGGCAGAACTGGCAAAGGTGATGAATTCCACGTTTACCAAAGGCGGAAATCTGGTCATTCCGGCATTTTCTGTCGGCAGGACGCAGGAAATGCTTTACTATATGCGCCGGATCAAAACCGAGGGGCTGCTGCCGGAGTATCCGGGATTTGAAGTATATATCGACAGTCCGCTTGCCGTGGAGGCAACAAATATTTTCCATAAGAGTGTGGAAGAGTGCTTTGATGAGGAAGCAAGACAGCTGGTACAGTCGGGCATCAACCCGATCCAGTTTCCGGGACTGAAAGTGGCAGTTTCCAGTGAAGAATCCAAGATGATCAATTTCAACCAGAAATCCAAAGTGATTATCTCGGCTTCCGGCATGTGCGAAGCCGGTCGTATCCGGCATCATTTGAAACACAATCTGTGGCGGACGGATTCTACGATTCTGTTTGTCGGTTATCAGGTGCCGGGAACGCTGGGCTATTCTCTGTTAAACGGAGTAAAAAAGGTAAAGCTTTTCGGAGAGGAAATTGAGGTCAGAGCAAGCATTGTAAACCTTCCGGGTATCAGCGGGCATGCGGACAGGGATCATCTGACTGCATGGATTGCAAACTTTAAGAAGCCGCCGAAGAAAGTGTTTATTGTACATGGCGAGGAAACCACCGCGGTAGAGTTTGCGGAACATGTCAAAAACGATGTGGGATTTGATGCTTTAGCTCCATATAGCGGGGATGCGTATGATCTGCTTACCGGAGAACAGATCGCACAGGGAAGCAGACAGCTTGTGGAGAAAAAGACACAGGGTGTTTACCGTGCAAAATCCGGCGCGTTTGACCGCCTGATGATAGCAGGAGAACGTCTCATTGCCGTTATTAAAAAATGTCAGGGCATGGCGAATAAAGATCTTGGAAAGTTTGCGGATCAGATCAATTCGCTCTGCGATAAGTGGGACCGGTAAATTTGATGGGAAAGCGGGACTTACGTCCCACTTTTTCCATGTCCGGAACAACCGGATGAAAATGAATAAAAAAACAGCACATGGGAATCCTTTATTATAAATCCAATTATAACGGAGGAATCCCATGTCTACGTACAAAGTTGAAATCTGCGGGGTAAATACGGCCCAGCTGCCAATACTGAAAGAAGAAGAAAAAGATGAACTTTTCAAAAAGATAAAAGCCGGCGACAAGGCATCCAGAGAAACCTATATCAAAGGAAATCTCCGGCTGGTATTATCCGTGATCAAACGGTTTAATAATCATAATGAAAATGTGGACGATCTGTTCCAGATTGGCTGTATCGGACTGATGAAGGCAATAGATAATTTTGATACGAGTGTCGGGGTGAAATTTTCCACCTATGCGGTTCCGATGATTATTGGTGAAATCCGCCGGTATCTGCGGGATAACAGCAGTTACCGCATTCCGCGTTCGCTGCGCGATATTGCATATAAAGCCATGCAGGCAAAGGAACGGCTGGCAAAAAATGCACAAAAGGAACCGACTCTCGAAGAGATTGCAAACGAATGTGAGATTCCGGTGGAGGATGTGGTGTATGCCCTGGATGCCATCCAGACACCTTTGAGTCTGTTTGATCCGGTTTATACGGATGGAGGGGACACCCTGTATGTGATGGATCAGATTTCGGACAAGAAAAACAAAGAAGAGCACTGGGTGGAGGATTTGTCACTTTCCGATGCCCTGTCACATCTGAATGAACGGGATGAGCATATCATCCGTCTGCGTTTTTTTGAGGGAAAGACACAGATTGAAGTCGCGGATGAAATTCATATTTCGCAGGCGCAGGTGTCGCGGCTGGAGAAAAATGCGTTAAAAAGTATGCAGGGGTATCTGCGTACATGATAGCGGCCTGTTGTAAAATGGTTTTGTTATTGCTATCATGTGGAATATACAAAACGGAGAGGAAAAGAAATATCCGGCAGTAGAAAATTGCATTCTTGCTTTTTGCGGTGTACTGTGCTATACTGTCAACCGTTGCAGATTCTGTAAACAGGGGATTGCACGAAAAATTACCGAGTGTTCGAGACCTTCCACTCGTAAAACAAAACTAAAGGAGACAAATGGATATGAGAGACAAAAAGGTAACATTTATTGTTCAGGCTGCTGTGATTGCAGCACTTTATGTAGTGCTGACTTTTGTAGCCAACGCACTGGGACTTGCATCCCACACGATTCAGGTACGCTTTTCCGAAGCACTGTGTATCCTGCCTGTTTTTACGCCGGCAGCGATTCCGGGACTGTGGATTGGCTGTCTGCTTGCGAATCTGTTGACAGGTGCCGTGATTTATGATGTCATTTTCGGAAGCATTGCCACGCTGCTGGCAGCGGTATGTACCTATCTGCTGCGCAATCACAAGATTGCATGCACATTTCCACCGGTTATTTTTAATATGATTATTGTTCCGTTCGTGCTGGTCTATGCGTACGGTATTCCGGCAGTATATTTCCACGGTGTGAATGTAACCATCCCGTTTAATGCCATGACGGTCGGAATCGGAGAGGTGATTTCAGTATGCGTTCTTGGAAGCATTCTGATGCGTGTACTTGCAAAATACAGAAATGTCATGTTCCGTGCCACCGCACAATAAAAAATTATATCTAATAGAAGGTTCTGGAAGTCCCTGCGAGAGCAGGGGCTTTTTATTTTAAGAAATTCTGTAAATAAGCCAGACAATTTTAAGAAAACCTTAATGTCATTCCAAAATAACGTATGTTATCATAAATGACAGGAAACCGTAAAGAACATTTATGGAAGGAGAAGATTATGAAAATAAGAAAGACAATCTGCAGTCTGCTTCTGGTATGCCTGGCATTTTTAGGCATATTTTGTGGCAGAGCAAATGTATATGCAGATCAGAAACAGGCATTGTCGGCAACGGTGACTCTGCTGAAACAGGAAAAAGACTGTGTCGTACAGGTGGAGGCAAAAAACAGCGGGGCGGATTTTACCGGGAAGGTGCGGCTGGTGTTTTCCGGTACCGACAACTCCAACGGCTGCGCATTTGAACAGCGCCTGACATTGCCGCAGAACGGAAAAAAACAGTATACAATGACCATTCCGTATGCGGATGTCAGCCAGACACGCGGAAACGGAATCGTGGCGTTTGTCGATGAAAAGGGAAACGTTGTGGCAAGTGAAGCATTTGCCAGTATTTTTGGCAAAGAAAAGCGCGGTATTGGTGTGGGAGTGCTTTCGGATCATTATGATGCGCTTGGCTGGATGAGCATGAGCGGCCAGACCTATTATCTTCACGGAAAAGACCAGAATGTATATCTGACACAGATGGACGCGGATACATTGCAGGCGCAGCTGGATGAACTGTATTTTCTTGTGATTGATTCCTACGATGTGAGTTCACTTGGGAAAGAGAATATCAAGGCAATCGAGAAATGGGTGAAAAACGGTGGATGGCTGCTGATTGGAACCGGAGAGCGCGGCAAAGATACACTGGGTGGTTTTGATTCCTCATTTATGGAGGTCAGCTGCAAAAGCGTCAGCAAAGTGGGAGAAGAAAATGAGGTATCGAAAGAAATGCAGCAACTGGGAAGTTATTCCGGATTTACCGGGATTGATTTTTCACAGATGCCGGTTGCAAAGCTGCAGCGGAACAATACAAATGCAAGCAAAAGCGAAGCTTATCCGGGGTGGGTGTATGCCTGTGGGGATGGTGCCATCGGTGTATGTGCCATTTCTTTTGGCGAAAAACAGATGCAGAAAGTTTCCCCGGATCTGTGTTACGGAATTTATGACCAGGTGGCAGGATATTCCATGAGCTATTCCCAGTATGTCAATGACGAGGAATGGGGATGGAGTGGGGAAAATGCATTCGGTGTCATTGACCACCTCAATACGGCATTGGATTTTTCCTGGCTGAAAGTTCTGATAGTGGTCTATGTGATCGTTGTTGGACCGGTGCTTTATCTTCTGCTTTGCAAGATGAAAAAAAGAGACTGGTACTGGCTGGGGGTACCGGCGCTTGGCATAATTTTTATCGGTGTGGTATTTATCGGCGGGCGGAATTTAAAGCTGCATGAGACACGGGTTTATTCGGTGACCGCACAGCAGGCGGATGGAAAAAGTACCACTGGTATCGCCACCTATTACAATGCGTATCATTCCGGGGTAAAACCGTGGAAGGTACGGCTGAATGATAATTACGCATATGGTGGTACAGGTCTCAGTGAATCTTATAGTATGGCATCTTCCGGCAGGGTATATGAAGACCGTTATCACTATTTGGTGGAATATGACAGGGGGCTGTCCCTTGGGGTAAAACCGCAGAGCAATTTTGAAAATGCCTATTTGTTTGCGGCAGGAACTGCCAAAGGATGTGGAAGTATAGACACCAGAGGTCTGGTGCTCACGCAGCAGAAACAGGGGGGAAGCATAACAAACAACACGTCCTATGATTTCCCTTATCTTGTCTGCGTGTCGGATGATACGGTCATGGTATTTTCGGATGTAAAAGCAGGTGAGACCATAACGATAGACGGGAAAAGTAAAAAACCACTGCTGTCCCAGCAGATTTCTTATTTTGATGATGTCTACAGCGTGTTATCGCAAGACAACATGAATGGAAATACATATTCGTATAAGCATAAGGATATGGCAGCCGCACTGTATCTGGGACTGTGCCAGATCCGGCGGAAGAACGATGTGTCGGGTACTGTTGTAGTGGAAGGAGTAACCGCAGACTACGGAAAAACCATAGAGAGCAGGTGCTCGGAAATTTCGTTTGGCTGTCTGTACACGATTGCCGGTCAGGAGGTGTCCAATGCTTCAAATTAGTCATTTGTATAAAAACTACGGAAAATTTCAGGCGGTCAGGGATCTGAACCTGCATGTGCCCAAAGGGGATCTGTTTGGCTTTGTGGGACCAAACGGAGCCGGAAAGACAACAACAATCCGGATGGTATGCGGACTTATGCCGCCGACAGAAGGAACCATTACGATCCATGGCGTGGATGCCCTGCTGCATCCGAAGGAAATCAAAAAGCAGATCGGTTATGTGCCGGATTTCTTTGGTGTATATGACAATTTAAAAGTCAGCGAATATATGGATTTTTACGGTTCCATGTACCGTATGACTTCCAGGGAGATCACTGCGGTATCCAATGATCTGCTCGAGCTGGTCAATCTGTCAGACAAAAAAGAGGTTTATGTGGATACGCTTTCCCGCGGAATGAAGCAGCGGCTGTGTGTGGCACGTGCACTCATCCACAATCCTTCCCTTCTGGTACTGGATGAACCGAATTCCGGTCTGGACCCGCGTGCGCGTGTGGAGATGAAAGAACTTTTGCAGAATCTGCGCAGCATGGGAAAAACCATTGTGATCAGTTCCCATATTTTGTCGGAGCTGGCAGAGATGTGCAACAGCATCGGCATTATGGATCACGGAAAACTCGTAGAAGCAGGAAACATTGAGGATGTCATGGAACATGTTTTCGGTGGAAATCGGATCGTGGTTTCGGTTCACGGGGAGATGGAGCCGGCAGTGCGCATGCTTAAGGAACACCCCCAGATCCGTGTGGAATCGGTGGGAGAAAAGGAAATCCATATCTCGCATGCCATGAAAGAGGAAGAAATCGCGCAGTTGATCGCACAGATGATACAGAATGGAATTATCGTGACAGGATTTTATAAAGAAGAGGGAAATCTCGAATCCCTGTTTATGCAGCTGACAGGAGGGCAGGAAGATGAGAATTAATCCAATGGTAAAAAAAGATATTAAAGTACAGGCGCGCAGTATGCGGATCTGTTGGGAAATATTTGCTTATGAGGCGATTATGGCAGTTGTATTTTTCTTTGCCATGTTTTTGTTTTCCCAGCAGATGACCTATTCGTCAGCAAACATATACAGCAGCATTGTCTGGCTGTATCCGGCACTTGCGGTCACGCAGATTTTTATTCTGGGAGTGGTAGTCCCGGTGCGCACGGCTTCTGCAATTTCGGGTGAGAAAGAGCGGCAGACATTTGATATTATGATGACAACCAGCATGACCGGATTTTCCATTATTATGGGAAAGGTGCTCACCGCGATGATCCAGAGCATGTTTTATGTGGTGGCAGGACTTCCGATCGTAGCACTGGCATTTGTCATCGGCGGACTCTCATGGGGCAATCTGTTCTGGTTTCTGGCAGTATCATTACTGGTTTCGTTCGTTTCTGCAAGTATTGGAATTTTGTGTTCTTCCATCTGTAAAAAAACGATCAGTGCCATAATTTTATCGTATGGTATCTATGTTCTGCTGTTTATTGGAAGTTTTCTTCCCTATCTGGTCACCACGGTTGTCCGCTTGTCAGGTGGGGTACCGGAAAAATCCTGCTGGGTGCTTCTGGTCAATCCGGGTATGTATCTGCTTGAATTTTTTACATGGAGTATGACCGGAACATCCGTGGCGGAAGAACTGATCACAAATTACGGGAAAACATTTTCTGTTTCGGGCGCTGCCGTACATTATGGATGGATGGCCGTTTCCACGCTTTTATTTGTGGCACTGGCATTTGTCTTTCTTCTGATTGCGATGCGGCGGATCAATCCGATGGCAGGATATGGAAGAAAACATGCAGGGGGAAAGCAGCATGGATGAAAAAGCATTTCTGTTGCAGGAAATCCGTTACAGCAAAAGAAAACAGAACGTAAAAAAGTTCCTGCGCTATGAAAGCACAGGAATTGCCGCAGGTGGAACCATCGCCATGGTGCTGGAAGGATGTGCGGTGTTTGTCCCTTTTTATACGGTGCATGTGTGGGCTGTTTTGGCAGTTTTATGTGGTGCGGCAGCTGGAGGCATTTATACGGTAATGAAGAGATGTACCATGGTACAGGCAGCACAGCAGATCGACCGTTTCGGGTTTCAGGAACGGATCGTGACGGCATATGGGCGTATTGGAAAAGAGGGCAGTATCGACCGGATGCAGCGCAGCGATGCCGTGCATATGTTACAGGAAGACCATGCATGGAAAAAGGCGCGTGTTTGTCCGGACCGAAGGAAACTTGTGGCACTTTTTCTTTCCCTTGGGCTGGCGCTTGTTCTTTCGTTTGTGCCGTCCCCCGCGCATAAACAGGCGCAGCAGCGGCATGCCATCCGGCAGGAAGCCCGGGAAAAAGAAAAAGAAATCCAAAAAGTGATGGATGCCTTAAAACAGACAGACACCTCTTCCATGACAAAAGAACAAAAGAAAGCCCTGCAGGAACTGATACAGTCACTGGCCTTATCGCAAAAAGAAATGCAGCAGGCAGATACGAAGCAGTCACTGGCATCTGCCGGGCAGAAACTTTCCTACAAGTATGGACAGGCGGCACAGATTTCCGGGGCAGATGTCCTGGCATCGGTACTTAAAAATATCCAGGTGAATACCAATACAGGAAACCAGCTGGCACAGGGGGATGTACAAAGCACTACACAAAACACTACACAAAGCGGTACGCAGCGTGGGGAATCCACGCAGTCTTCGGAAACCAGTTCCCAGGATTCCGGGGATGGGGAAGATCCGGGCAGTGGAAAGGACGGAAGTGGAAGTGGCAATGGAAGTGGAAGCGGAAACGGCAAGGGGAAAGGAAGCGGAAACGGAAGTGGAACAGGAAACGGAACAGGCAGCGGACGCGGAACCGGATCCGGAGGGGGAACACATGATTATGTGAGTGTTCCGAATAAACTCGGAAACGACAGCAGTATCACAAAGGACAAGGGGGATTCGAAGAATTCTGATTATTACAAGGCGAAGAATGGTCTGGCATGGAAAGGCGAACACGTGGATTTAGATTCCGTGGTCGGCGATTACACGAAAGAGGCCTACGAAGGTATTGCCAATGGAAAATACCCGGCCGGCATGGAAGATGTCATCCGGAATTATTTTGAAAATCTGAACTGATGGAGAGGAGATCTTATGACAGAATATGAAGTATGCCAGCAGAACACCATGGCATGTGAACAGGAAATTGCAAAGGGAATTATCGGACAAAAAGACGTCATCCGCCAGGTCATGCTGGCACTTCTGGCGGGCGGAAATGTACTCTTAGAAGGTATGCCGGGACTGGGAAAGACCATGCTGGTGCGCACGATCAGCCAGGTGTGTGATCTGAGTTTCCAGAGAATCCAGTTTACCCCGGATCTGATGCCGAGTGACGTGACCGGTACCAACATCATCGTAAAAGAAGAGCAAAAAAGTGCATTCCGGTTTGAAAAAGGACCGATTTTTGCCAATCTGGTGCTGGCGGATGAGATCAACCGTGCCACGCCAAAGACACAGTCAGCTCTCTTAGAGGCCATGCAGGAACACACCGTGACGATCGGAACGACCAGCCATCAGCTGCCGGAGCCGTTTCTGGTGCTTGCCACACAAAATCCGATCGAAAACGAGGGAACTTATCCGCTGCCGGAAGCCCAGCTGGACCGTTTTTTGTTTAAAGTGCTGGTAAAATTTCCGGACCGGCAGGAATTGCGGGAAATCGTGGAACTGACGGAGGGAAACCATCCGCCAAAGATCGCAAAGGTCATGGACCGGGAAAGCCTGCTTGCAGCGCGCGCATGCGTTGCACAGATTCCGATTGCGGATGCCGTCATGGATTATATTCTGGATTTGGTTATGGCAACTCATGCAGACAATCCGTATATCCGGGAGGGGGCAAGCCCGCGTGCGGCACAGGCACTGATCCGCACGGCCAGGGCACGCGCGTTTATGGAAAACCGCCTGAATGTCTCGTTTGAGGACGTCAAATGTGTCGCACTTCCGGTATTGCGGCACAGGATTCTGCTCAGTTTCGATGCAGTATCGGAGGGGATTACGGAAGATGCGGTAATTGGGCAGATCTTAACAGAAAAGGAACAGGGACTGTATGCTTGATGCGGGAATTTATGAACAGCTGTCGCGGCTTGTGATCGCGATGAAACAGAAAAGCAGCCAGAATATGGCAGGAAACCGCAGATCCGTACAGAAAGGAACTTCTGCGGAATTTTCCGATTTCCGGGAGTATATGCCGGGAGATGATCTGCGCAGGCTGGACTGGAATGTCTATGCGCGGTCGGAGCGCATGTATATCCGGGAATATTTCGAAGAAAAGGAAGCAGTGGTATCGGTTATTTTAGATACCAGTGCATCAATGCACTATGGAAAAAAGAGCAAGGCAGAACTGGCACAGGATCTGTGCGCGGTGATTGCCTTTCTGACTTTGCACCATATGGACCGGCTGGTGCTGTATGACAGCAGCCAGATGGGAACCCCGCTTGTGGTTTCTGGGGGAAGGAATGCACTGCCAAAAGTACTTGGATGGCTGCAGGCACGTACATTTTCGGGGACAGAGACGGATTCTTTTTCCGCCGTGCGCCAGATGCAGAGGCGTGGGGCGGGAGTTACCGTGATCGTCAGTGATTTCCTGACCGAAGCAGCGACAGATCCCACGCAGGATTGTCTGGAAAAAACGATGCAGTATCTGGACTTTACGAAACAAAGACCCGTGTTGCTTCAGACACTGTGTGCGGAAGAACTGCGTGTGACAATGGACGGTACGCGCAATCTGATAGATATGGAGTCCAAAGAAAAACTGCGCGTGACGATGCGTGCGGATGTGATTGCGCGCTATGAACAGGAACTGCAAAAGCTTTCTGTGCGGCTGAAAAAAAGTGCATCGGCTGCCGGAGGCACCTATATACTCTGTGATTCCGAAAAAGAGAGACGTGCGCTGATTTTAGAAGATTTAAGACCTTTGTTTGTCTGAGAAAAATTTGAGGATGGATTATGATATTTGAGAGTTTGTGGCCGCTGGCATTTTTGCTGGCGGTTCCGGTTGTTGTGATTTTATATCTGCTTGTGCCAAAGGGGACAGACACACCAGTGTCTTCGAATCTGTTGTGGAAGAAGCTTTTTTATAATGAACAGTCTAAAACGTTCTGGGAAAAGTTTTTGCACAATCTGCTGATGTATCTGCAGATCGTGATCCTTTTGCTGCTTATTCTGGCACTGATGGCACCGTTTATACAGCGTAAGGGTACAGGCAGTACGGACGTGGTGTATCTGATTGACACCAGCGGAAGCATGAAGCATCTCACCAAAGGGGGCAATACCCGCTTAGGGGAAGCCGTAAGTGAGATCAAAGAGCAGATTGCCGCTTCGGATGGGGCAAAAATATCCATTGTTACCTGTGACGGCACGGGAACCAATCTGCTTGCCGTCCATACTTCCGAAAAAAAAGCACTGTATCGGACGCTGGCAGACATCAAGGGCACGGACACAGCCGGATCGCTTTCCGATGCACTGGCAACCGTACAGACGGTGCAGAAAAAAGACAAAAAGAACGATCTGGCAGATGTCATCGTCTATACCGACGGCATTGGGGCAAAACAGACGAAAAATCTCAAAAGTCAGCTTCAGGCAACCATCCGCGTGGTGGGAAGTCCCGTTTCTAACGTGGCGAATACGTTTCTGTCCTGCACCAAAGACAGCAGCGGGGACACGTATACGGTTGCATCAGGCGTGACAAATTACAGCGATCATGCGGCAAATATGGAGATTACGCTGTATGAGGGAAAGAAAATTCTTGAAGTGCGTACACTTTCCCTTGCCGCAGACGAGACGTATACCTGCCTGTTTAAACAGGTGAACTGGGGAAACCAGCCGCTGCATACCGAACTTTCCGCAGTGACATTTGCCGGCAGCAGCCAGAAGGATTCCTTACATGAGGATAACTGTGCCTATGCACTCAAAGACCAGGTTTCCACGAGCAAAGCCACACTGATCGGGGAAGGAAATACCTATATCGAAAAAGCGTATCTTGCCGTGACCGGAGAGAATCTTTCCAAGGCAAAAACAACGGATGCACTTGACCGTGACGATCCGGGGGTCTGTATTTTTGATGCGGATACGGCAGTGCAGGAATCTAATCAGCAGAAGGCGCAGATGATTTTTGCCAAAGAGGGAAAGAACGAGGAAAAAAATGTCAGCCTGTCCGCCGGCGATACCGAACTGACTTCCGGAATCCGGGACTTTGCGCTCGGGGTAAATCAGACGTATGTGTATGATCTGCCGGTCTGGGCCACGGGCTTTCTGTGGAACGGAAAGCAGTGCGCCGCATACTACGGGGAGCATGACGGAATCCGGGAGGTGGTACTTGGATTTGACCTGCGGGAATCGGATTTTGCCCTGCAGCCGGAGTTTCCGGTATTTATGAACCATGCGCTGCACTATCTTGAGGACAGTTCCCTTCTTTCCCAAAACGTCTATGATGCCGGAGATACCGTGCAGTTTCATGCATTAAACGGTGTGGACGTGCAGCAGATTGCAGCACCTACCGATCAGGCAGGACTGTTTACCGTAAAAGCGGGCGACAGAAAGGAATCCTATATTGTAAAATTTGCATGCAGCAGCCAGTCGGATGGACGGATCACGGCAGGCGATTCCGGAAGCCGCAACACGATGCAGCGGCAGCTTGTGCGAAAGCAGATGCGCAATGTCATCCTTATCCTTGTGCTTCTTCTTATGATACTGGAGTGGATCTGTTATGTCCGGCAGATGCGTTACCGTGGGCGGTTTTATCTTGCGGTGCGTCTGGTGGGGCTTGCCCTTTTGGTGCTGGCTGTCTGTGGAATTTCGGTGCCGCTTTCCCACGCGAAAGACACAACCGTTTTTCTGGTTGATCTGTCGGAGAGCAATGCCGCAAATCTCACGCAGATGGAGCAGTATATGAGCCGGCAGGTCAAAGACATGCCAAAGAACAATCAGTATGCCATCGTAACGTTTGGAGCCAATGCGGTTGTGGAACAGTTTCTGACCAGTGAGAAACACAGTTTTCAGATTCTCTCGGCACCGGAGGCGGATGCAACCAACCTTGAGGAAGCCGTTTCCACAGGACTTTCCATGATCCCGGACAATGCGGCAGGACGGCTTGTGGTGCTTACGGATGGAAAGCAGACAAAGGGAAACATCGAGCATACGGCATCGGCACTGACGGCAAAAAACGTGCAGCTGTATTCGGTTCTCTATGAAGATACAAAGCAGGGGAGCGATGCCTATATCGAAAACGTGGAAATGCCGGAGTATCTTTATCCGGGTGATTCCTATTCCATGACCGTAACTGTGGAAAGCAACTATGAGACCGATGCGAAGCTGCAGCTTTTGCAGGGAACGGAGATGGTCAGTCAGACAGGCGTGCATTTAAACAAAGGCAGCAACCGTTTTGTTTTGAAACAGAAGGTAGTCGGTACCGATGCGCAGCAGTATACCGTGCGCGTGAAGGCACCGAAGGACACCTGTGAAAAAAACAATGATTATGGTACGTATGCGACGGTGGATTCCCTGCCAAAGATTCTGCTTGTATCCGGAATGGGAGAGGACAGCACACCGTTTTTAGGACTTTTGGATGCTGCCGGATGCAATTCCGGGCAGTTATCCGCAGTCAGTGCACCGGATACTTTAAAAGAGATGCTGCAGTACAAGAGCATCATTCTGGAAAATGTGTACCGGACAGATCTGCCGGAGGGCTTTCTAAAAAATCTGAAAACTTATGTGAAAGACTACGGATGCGGTCTGGTGGCATGCGGCGGCGAGGACAGTTTTGCACTGGGCGGATATCTGGATACGGAACTGGAGAAACTTCTTCCGGTCGATATGCAGCTGCGCGGGGTAAATGAGAAACAGAATCTGGCAATGGTCATGGTGATTGATCATTCGGGCAGTATGTCGGAACAGACCGAAGGAGGCACCAATCTGGATCTGGCGATCGCGGCTGCCAAAGCGGCTGTGGATCAGCTGGATACGAAAGATGAAGTCGGTGTGGTAACCTTTGATGATGGTTACACCTGGCAGGTGCCGCTGGAAAAAGTGAAGGATAAAGACAAGATCCATCAAAGCATCGAGACGATCAGCGAAGGCGGTGGAACGACCATCAAACCGGCCGTGCGTGCGGCACTAAATGAAATTAAGAAGAGCAAGGCGCAGCTAAAGCATATTGTGCTTCTGACGGATGGACAGGGGGAAACCGGAAATTTTGAAGATATCATCAAGGACTGCAAGGATGCCGATGTAACTCTTTCCACGGTAGCGGTTGGAGAGTCGTCTGACAGACAGCTTCTGGAACGACTGGCAACGCAGTGTAACGGCCGCTATTATTATTCCGATATCTCAACCGATATCCCGAAAATCTTTGCACAGGAAGTATTTTTAAATGGAGATACCTATTTGCAGAACGGACAGTTTTCACTGAAAGGAAACAGCAGCAATGCCATCACGAAAAATCTCTTTGCCGATGGCTGGCCGCAGATCAAAGGGTACGTGAGTGCCTCTCCGAAAACCGGAGCCAATGTGCTGCTGGCATCTGCCGAAAAGGATGACCCGATTTTGTCTGTCATGCAGTATGGACTGGGGCATACGGTTGCGTGGAATACCGATGTGACAAACCGCTGGACTGCCGGGCTGGCACAGCAGAATGATTACGTGCAGCTGTGGAAGCGGATCATCGATTACAGTGCGGGAAATACAGCACTCGGCGAAGACCGTGTGGATGTAACTACTGTAAACGGAACAACAAAAGTTACCTATTATGCCAAAGACTACGCAGAGCAGACACAGGTGGAGGCTGTGTACACGGATCCAGATGGAAAAACGCATCAGGCGAAACTGACCGCAAGTGCGCCGGGAACTTATGAGGCACAGCTGGATACGACAGTCTCCGGTGTCTACAATCTGAGCGTGCAGCGGAAAAACGGCAAAAAAATCGAAAATGCCCTGACCACCGCAGCCGTGGTACAGTATTCGCAGGAGTACAAATTTGCGCTGACAAACGACAGCTTTTGTGCGTTCATCAAACAGTATGGAAAGATGCTTTCCCCAAAGAAGAATGTATGGAAGAAGTTAAAAGCTTCCGGGCGGGCACGGGTTTGTCTGACCAATCCGCTTTTAATCCTTTTGCTTTTCGTATTTCTTGCAGATATCGCCATGCGGCGGTTTGCCTATGTTCCGCCAATGCCACACTGGACGAAGCCGGCAAAAAAAGCTATAATGACAAAAGAAAAAACAGCAGAAGACGGGCAGCCGGAGCCGGAAGCAGAAAAACCAAAGGAAAAGACAAAGAAAGCAAAACCGGAGGAAACGGATTCCCAGGCACTCGATACTTCTGCGCTGTTAAAGAAAAAAGAAAAGCGGAACCATTCCGTTTAAAAGAAAACAGGAGTCATTATGCAATCAGACAGCAATTTACGAGAAACGTTACGGAGTATCGATCATAAAAGTTATCCGGCATACAAATCCCTGCGGGGAAGTTACCGGTTTGCAGACTATGTGTTATCCATCGATCATGTGCAGGGAGATCCTTTTGCGGCACCTTCCCATGTGCGCGTGACCGTGGATGCAAAGGCAGCGGCATTTCCGGAATATGCCATGAAAAATACACGGACGCGCACAGCACTGGCAGATGAACTGCTGCGCACGTTTGCCGCACAGATCAACCACTTTACATTTAAGGCGAAGGGATCGGGCAAGAGCGGCCTGATCTCGGTAACCCACTGCGGACAGGAGATTCTGACCCGGACAGCCTGTGAAGTGAACGAAAAAGAAATCACCGCGCGTTTTGCGGTAGGATTTCCGGCAAACGGACGGACGATCAATGCCAGGGAACTGGAGAAAATTCTGTTTACCTATCTGCCGGAATGTGTAAAGCATTCATTTTATTATAAGAATCTCGATGCCCGCAGAATCCGGGATGCCGTGGAACTGGCAGAAGACCAGCAGGCAGTCCGTGACCAGCTGAAAGAACAGGGGCTGGTTGCTTTTGTTGCCGATGATGCGGTACTGCCACGGGAAAGCGGGATTTCCTCCCGGCCGATGAAACAGTCCGTAGCCTTTACCTCTCCGGAATCCCTTAGGGTGACGATGCAGCTTCCGCACAGGGGTGTGGTCACCGGTATGGGAATCCCGAAAGGAATCACACTGATCGTCGGTGGCGGCTATCATGGAAAATCCACACTTCTGACTGCACTCGAACTGGGCGTTTATAACCATATCGCAGGGGATGGCAGAGAGTTTGTGATCACGGATGAGACCGCCTTAAAACTTCGTTCGGAGGACGGACGGTTTATCAAAGATGTCGATATTTCCATGTTTATCAATGACCTGCCAAACGGAAAAGATACCCATCATTTTTCAACGGAAGATGCCAGCGGAAGCACATCGCAGGCAGCCGGGATCGTGGAAGGCATGGAGGCGGGAAGCCGCCTGTTTCTGCTGGATGAGGATACGTCCGCGACGAACTTTATGGTAAGGGATGCATTTATGCAGAAAGTAGTCAGCCCGGACAAAGAGCCGATCACGCCGTTTCTTTCCCGTGCGCGCGATTTGTATGAGCAGGCAGGAATTTCTACCATCCTGGTAGCGGGCAGTTCCGGTGCCTTTTTCCATATTGCGGATACCGTGATCCAGATGGACCGCTACAAGCCGGTTGATATTACAAAAAAAGCAAAGGCATTGTGCAAAGAATTTCCGATTTCAGAAGAAAAGCCACATCCGTTCGCCCTGCCACACAGTCACCGGATCATGGAAAAAGATAAAAACGGTGCCACAAAACGCAGGGATTACCGGAGCGGAGCCGTGCGCAAAAATGAGCCGGAGCGGTTAAAATTAAAAACCATGGGAACGGATGGATTTGCCATCGGAAAGCAGACCGTGGATCTGCGGTATTTAGAACAGCTGATCGACAGCGAACAGACTGCGTGCCTTGGCATGCTCTTAAAATATGCGGTTGAACACCTGGTGGACGGCAAACGGACAATTGCCGAAGTCGTTGTACAGTTACAGAAAGAACTCGAAACGTCCGGCATGCGTTTTCTGGCAGAAAACGGTATCGTTTCCGGCGGTTATGCCATGCCGCGGGTGCAGGAGATGTATTCCTGTTTTAACCGTTATCGTGTATAGAAAAAGGGAAGCACAGGAGAGACTATGAAAAGAATATTAATTGTCGTTGACATGCAAAACGATTTTACGACCGGACCGCTGGGCAATGCAGAGTGTGCAGCAGTCATTCCGAAGGTAGCGGAAGTGATAAAAACAGGCGTGTATGACAGAATCATTTTCACCCAAGACACGCACCAGAGTAATTATCTGGATACGCAGGAAGGAAAGCGGCTGCCCGTCGTGCACTGCATCGAAGGAACCGAAGGCTGGGAGATTGCGCCTGTGATCCGTAAGGCAGCATCCTTGTATTCCAAAGAACAGATCGAGACGATCTGTAAGCCGGCATTTGGCAGTGTGCAGCTTGGCGAGTGCTTAAAGCAGTACTGCGGTGATGCAGAGGCACAGATTGATTTCTGTGGCGTGTGCACGGGTATCTGTGTCATCAGCAATGTCATGATTGCCAAAGCCTTTGTTCCGGAAGCGCGCGTGTGCGTGATTGAAAAAGCATGCGCCTGCGTGACACCGGAGTCGCACCGCACGGCGATCGAAGCGATGAAAACCTGTCAGGTGGATATACAGTAATTGTATCTTATTTAAGTAAGAAGAAAAGAGAAGAATTATGAAGTTAAATCAGATCATCACCAGTCTGCTGGAAACAGACATGTACAAATTCAGTATGGGAGAGGCCATCTATCACCAGTTCTCCGACTATAAAACAACATGGACATTCAAGTGCCGCAATACCGATGTGCACTTTACGGCAGAGATGGTGCAGGAGATCAAAGAGCAGATTAAGGCATACTGCAGTCTGCGTTTTACGGAGGAAGAGCTGGAATATCTGAACCGCATTACATGGATCAAGGGAAGCTATATTGATTTCCTGCGCCTGTGGCAGCCGCGCTATGAGGATTTTAAGATTTCGGATGAGGCGGAATGCGGACTTTCCATCGAGACATTCGGTACCTGGCTGAATACGTCCTTGTATGAGATCCCGACACTGGCGATTGTCAACGAAGTGTATTTCCGTATGGCGTACGATTATGACAGGCTTTATGCCAGTTTCCGGGAACGTCTGGAGCAGAAGATCAAAGATGCCAGCGGCAGATACGAGATCGGTTCGTTCAGTGAATTCGGACTGCGCCGCCGTCTTTCCGCAGAGGCACAGGAGCTTGCCGTCCGCAAGCTGAAAGAAGCAGAATTTCACGGGTCAGAATTTGTCGGAACGTCCAACGTCTATCTGGCAAAAAAATACAATCTGACACCGGTCGGAACCATGGCACATGAGTGGATCATGTGTGTCGGACAGGGAAATCACAAACATAACCCGGCATACTCCAACTGGTACGCGCTTGATGCCTGGGTACGCGAGTATGGCGTGTTAAACGGTATTGCACTGACCGATGCGATTACGACCGATTGTTTCCTGCGGGATTTCCAGCTGACCTATGCAACGTTGTTCTCCGGCGTGCGTCATGACAGCGGAGATCCGGTGGAGTGGGGCGAAAAAATGATCGCACACTACCGGAAACTGGGGATCAATCCGGCAGGCAAGACTTTATTGTTCAGTGATTCTCTTGATTTTGCACGGGCACACGAACTGTACGAACATTTCCGGAACCGCACAAAGGTGGCTTTTGGAATCGGCACCTATATCTCGAATGATACGGAGGTACCGGCACTGAATATCGTCATGAAAACCACGCTGTGCAACGGTATGGATGTCGCAAAGATTTCCGATACTCCGGGCAAGGGAATGTGCAAGAACCCGGATTATGTGCACTATCTGAAACGATGCATCGACTGGCGTATGAATCATGACAGATAAAAATTCTGATTTACAGACAAAGGAAGAAGGAACAGACCTATGAATTATACAGAGTGTATCGAACAGGCGAGAGGCCGTATCGGATCTCACTGTAAGGCGTGCTGGGAATGTAACGGCAGAGCCTGTAAAAACCAGATGCCGGGGCCGGGAGCCAAAGGTATCGGAGATACCGCCATCCGCAACTATGACAAATGGAAAGAAATCCGTGTCCAGATGGACACGCTGGTCGAAAACCGTCCATGTGATACGACACTGGAACTGTTTGGCAGAACGTTTCAATATCCGTTTTTTGCAGGTCCGGTAGGTGCCGTGCAGCTGCACTACGGAGACTGCCTGAATGATATTTCCTACAACGATATTCTCGTTTCCGCCTGTGCGGCATCCGGCATCGCTGCTTTTACCGGAGACGGAACCGACAGCAATGTCATGGTCGCAGCGACAAAAGCGATCAAAAATGCCGGTGGACTGGGAATTCCGACCGTAAAGCCGTGGAACATCGAAGTGATCCGGGAGAAAATGGCGATGGTAAAGGATTCCGGTGCCTTTGCCGTGGCAATGGATATCGATGCGGCCGGACTGCCGTTTTTAAAGAATCTGACCCCACCGGCCGGAAGCAAATCGGTGGAGGATCTGCGTGAAGTGAAACAGGCGGCAGGGCTGCCGTTTATCGTTAAAGGAATCATGACCGTCAAGGGTGCCATGAAGGCAAAAGAAGCCGGGGCAGATGCGATCGTTGTGTCAAACCACGGCGGGCGTGTTCTGGATCAGTGTCCTGCCACCGCAGAGGTGCTCGAAGAGATCGCAAATGCAGTCGATGGCTCCATGAAAATTTTTGTCGATGGAGGCATTCGTTCCGGTGTGGATGTGTTTAAGGCACTGGCACTGGGAGCCGATGCGGTGATCATTGCCCGTCCGTTTGTGACTGCCGTGTATGGCGGAGCGCAGGAAGGCGTCGAGGCTTATGTCAATAAGATCGGAAGTGAGCTGAAAGATACGATGGCAATGTGCGGTGTGGCTTCGCTGAAGGAGATCACGCGGGATTGTGTCAGAGTGTGAGAATTACATATTGGGAAAGGATGAAACGTTTGTGTTCGTGGCGGGTGCCATGGATATGGGCGTTTTTTCTGTTGAAATGAGAAAATGGATGGATTTTGTTATATTTTTTGCTGAAAAAGGTTGGTTGATGTAAAAATGTGATATAATAGAAAATAAAAATAAGGGATTAGGGAAGAAATATAGGAAAGTGTACGGTTTGTGGGACGGCAAAAAGTGTATTCTATGGGAAATGTAGACCTAAAATGAAAAATTAAACCTGTACTTTGACAACTGAAAATGGCTATAAAAGG
>ERZ779865.1078-NODE-1078-length-21302-cov-5.790982_pt1 | contig 21302 bp, 17 predicted proteins | sample MGYA00433088_ERZ779865 | MGnify/ENA primary metagenome ERZ779865 (study PRJEB29588, sample SAMEA2151703) | human gut metagenome | biome: human gut; feature: human-associated habitat; material: faeces | place: Denmark | collected 2008/2010 ... | reverse complement strand
TGGGCGGCGTTCCCACAAGCCAGCATACAAAAGGCGAGGCCGCCGATTGTTACTGCGCATCCGGTCCGGAACAGTTGTTGCAAGTCTTGCTTGAGAGCGGCTTGCCATTCGATCAGGCCATTGTCTATCGGCGGAAACGCTTTCTACATCTTTCGTATCGAAAAGACCGGTGCCGGAAGATGGTGTTGTATAAGTAGGGAATTGTTCAAAAATTTAAGCTTATGACAAAGATTGAAACAAAAGCTCAATATGATTGGGCAGTGAAAAGGGTTGAGGAACTGCTTCCACGGGTTACGGATGAAACCCCTCTTGATGACCCTAATAGCATAGAGTTGGAATTACTTTCTAACCTCGTTGCTGACTATTCTGAAGAACATTTCGCATTGGGAGAACCATCACTTGTTGATGTTCTCAAACTCCGTATGCATGAAATGGGGCTAAATCAAAAGGCTTTGTCAGAAACTGAATATTGACGCTAATATAGTGCAGAGTGTTTGATATGAGAACAGTTGAAGTAATATGAAAAATTACACAATAAAGTTACCAAAATATGGTAACTTTTCTGTATCTTTGCTCCATCAATGATCTGGATTGCTATGAAAATATACTTCGATGGGAAAAAAGGCGAAGGTGTAAAAGACCTTATTGAAAAAGGAAAAAGCGGAGAATATAAGAAGCTATCTAAGGATAGTAAATTCTTAACAAATTTGATTGGTTTATTCAATATCCTTCAAGATGAGGAAAACACTGATAACCTAAAATTAATTAGCTATCTTCATTATGAAAAATTGAAACATATAGGTCTTAGCTCAGTTAGGATTATTCCGAATAGGGTAGAAAGGCTTTTATTCAAAGAAACAGAAGATGGAATTACTATCGTTGTCATAGAAATAAATGAAAAGCATTATGGAAACAAAAAATGAAAGATTGACTCCGTTTATGGCAGTTCCTCCTGGAGCTATTGTTAAAAACGAGATGGCCGAAAGAAAAATATCTCAAACGAAGTTTGCCGAAATGCTTCACATCCAAAAATCTCATTTGAGTGATATATTAAAAGGGAAAAGAAGCATTTCATCAATAGCTGATAAAATTGAGGAGGTGTTAGGTATTCCTGCCCGTACATTGGTAAAAATGCAGGCCTCTTACGAGTATGATAAAAAAGTTATAGAGGAACGAGGCATACAAGAAATAATGGCACAGAATGAATTGGAAGATTATAACAAATCATTCGATATAAAAACGGCAATTTCAAGGTTAGGCATAGATAAAAAAAAAGGGTTTGTTTATACATTATCCTTATTGAAAGATATGTTGTCTTTGCCTTGTGCAGCACGTATGGAAATGAATTATACACATTCATTCTTTAGAAAGTCTGAGAGAACGGGAACAGATGACCGTATGATTGCTACATGGGTTCTTTTGGCTAAGTATAGTGCTAGAAAAATGACTGTATCTGGAAGATATGATAAAGGAAAAATCAAGGAACTCACAAGTAAGTTAGTTCGTATATTTAATGAGAATATTAATGTTATAAACCGAGTACAGGTGGTAATGTCTGATTATGGTATAAAGTTTTGTGTTGTTCCCAAAGTAGATAAAGCATCCATTAATGGTTATTGTTTTTTAGAAAAAGGAGTTCCGTCAATTATTATTACGATGCGTTATAATATGATAGATCATGTTGCATTTGATACTATGCACGAATTAGGCCATGTGTTGCTTCATTTGAATGAGGATAATGATGAAATGATAAATATAGATGGTCAAGATTATTCTTCGAAGGAAAAAGAGGCAGATAAGTTTGCATCATCGTCTATTATTCCAGATTCTGTTTGGGCAACATCTCCTGCAGTAAAGATGAATTCTTTCATTATACAGCGAGATTATAGTAAATGGGCTAATGAAAAAGGAATCCATAAATGGATCGTATTAGGTCGAGTTTCGCACGATACAGGTATTTGTAAATTTAAGGGTGATGAAAGCCGTAAAGTAGGCTGAAGTTGAGATATTTTTTAGATTAGAGAGGCGGAATCTTCCACAAAGGCCAAGGATCACCGCCTCTTTCATGGTCCGGACGCTCTGAACCGACATGGAAGGTGGCGCGATTGTTGTGTCAGGTTCTAAACATTCAACCGGCTGCTATGTTGGGGTTGTAATGAAAATAAAGTAAATATCATATTTAGTGTTTGATATGAGAACAGTTGAAGTAATAGTTGAAGATGCAGGGAGTAATCTGAGTGCTTATATTGAAGGCGTTCCGGTTATTACGGTCGGTGACGACATGGAGGAAATAGAGAAAAATATGCAGGAAGCTATAGCGTTTTATCTGGAGTCATGCGAAGAAAAGAACATCACTCCAGTGGAAGTATTGCAGGGTGAGTTCACCCTAAAGTTCAAAGATCCATATACGAAAGAATGGATTAATGGGAAAGTATAAACAACAATAGTAGATATGGAATTTTTGGAATATAAAGGATATAAAGGTTCTGTAGAATATAGCAAAGAGGACGACTGCTTATTTGGCAAAGTGCAGGGATTACGAAAAGCCACTATCCTTTATGAGGGAAAGTCTGTGGATGAATTGCGTAAGGATTTTGAAGAAGGAATCGATAGTTATCTGGAAGGATGCAAGGAGTGTGGCGTGCAACTGGAAAAGCCTTATAGCTGAAAACTTCAGTTGCGTATGACTTCCGAGCTGGGCAGATGAACTGGCGGCTATATATTAAAAAACTTTAGGATACGCAAAGGATACGCGGAAATGTCCAAAACTGGACAAAATATCCTTTTTTTAATCTATTTGCGGAGAATTTCTTGAAAGAAAAAACGGAAGAAAATAAGCTAATAATCAGTAACTTAAATTCTTCCGTCTGACGTGATCGGGCTGGGATTCGAACCCAGGACCCACAGCTTAGAAGGCTGTTGCTCTATCCAGCTGAGCTACCTGACCATCCTTTTCAAATGCGTTGCAAAGGTAGGCATTTTATTTGAATATACAAATATTTATCTCGCTTTTTTTGTCGCTATTGAGTAAGTATAAAACAAACTCCTTATTTATCAGCGCATTATTGATAGGAGAGACGTTGATTATGGTGCAATCAGACTTCTCTCCCGCATATTGTTTATTCCCACGGAGTCAATGTGACATTGCGGAACTGGATTGGGCCGCCTTCGCTTTGCAAGCCGATATGACCTTCTTTCACCTTGTTTGTTCCGGTATTTTGATATACGCCATTAACATATACCGTGATCACACCGTCTTTGACGAAGATGTTGGCTTCGTTCCATTCTCCAGCTTTCACTTCGCTTGATTGGGTATGTTTCTTAACAACAGGAAAGGCCGGGCGAGGCTGTCCTGGTTTGTTCTGGTATTCAGCCAGGTCGGATCCACCCAACAAGACAAAGTCGCCTGCATCGCCGGCATGCAGCTGGCATTCGATTCCGTTCGGGAACGGGCTCTTCAAGTCTTCGATCAGCAGGAAGATACCGCTGTTGGCTTCTTTGCCGTCGGGCCATCTCCATTCCACATGCAGTTTGTAGTTACTGTATTTCTGTTTGGTGTACATGTAACCAAAAGGCTGACCGGCGATCTGAATGAGTCCATCTTTAACGGAAAAGACCTGTTCTGCCGGAGTTGAGTTTTTGTCGACGATGAATTCCCAGTTCGACAAATTCTTCCCGTTGAATAATTTTTCAGTTTTCTGAGCCTGCACAGTCAGACTTCCCATCAGGGAAATGCCTGCAATGCCTAAAATTGCTAATTTTCTTTTCATGGTTCTATATCGTTATGTTTGTTATGGATTAATCGGCTATTAACTTACGATAGCGAACGCGTTTGGGCTCTTCGTAGCCCAACTGCTTGCGTTTGTATTCTTCGTATTCAGAATAACTTCCTTCGTAGAATACGACATTTGAGTTTCCTTCGAATGAAAGAATGTGTGTACAGATACGGTCGAGGAACCAGCGGTCGTGTGATACGACAACGGCGCAACCGGCAAAGTTTTCCAATCCTTCTTCCAAGGCTCTCAAGGTATTGACATCAATATCGTTGGTCGGCTCGTCGAGCAGCAAGACGTTGGCTTCGGCTTTCAGGGTAAGAGCCAGATGCAAGCGGTTACGTTCACCACCAGACAGAACACCACACAGCTTTTCCTGATCAGCACCAGCGAAGTTGAATTTCGACAGATAAGCCCGGGCATTGATTTCCTTTCCACCGACACGGATAAATTCATTGCCTCCGGATACAACCTGATAGACAGATTTCTTCGGGTCGATGTCTTTATGTGTCTGGTCGGCATATCCAATACGCACTGTTTCTCCAACTTCGAAAGAGCCGTTATCAACCTGTTCCTGTCCCATGATCAGCTTGAAGAGCGTTGTCTTTCCGGCTCCGTTCGGGCCAATGACGCCGACGATACCGTTAGGCGGCAGGGTGAAGTTGAGATCATCAAACAACAGTTTGTCGCCAAAGGCTTTGGCCACATGATGGGCTTCGATGACCTTGTTACCCAAGCGCGGACCGTTCGGGATGAAGATTTCCAGTTTGGCTTCGCGTTCTTTCTGGTCTTCGTTCAGCAACTTCTCATACGAGTTCAAGCGCGCCTTTCCTTTGGCTTGGCGAGCTTTGGGAGCCATATTGATCCATTCCAACTCACGTTCGAGCGTCTTACGGCGTTTGCTGGCCTGCTTTTCTTCCTGTGCCATGCGTTTGGTCTTCTGGTCAAGCCAAGAAGAATAGTTTCCTTTCCAAGGAATACCTTCGCCTCGGTCTAATTCCAGAATCCAGCCTGCTACGTGATCCAGGAAGTAACGGTCGTGGGTGATACAAATCACTGTACCGGCATATTGCTGCAAGTGTTGTTCCAGCCAATCGATAGACTCGGCATCCAGGTGGTTGGTCGGCTCGTCGAGCAACAATACATCCGGTTGCTGGAGAAGCAAACGGCAAAGTGCTACACGACGGCGTTCGCCTCCCGATAACGTATCGACAAGCTGATCTTCTGGCGGACAACGTAAGGCATCCATCGCCCGTTCGAGTTTGGTATCCAGATTCCAGGCATCTGTCGCATCAATCTTGTCTTGCAATTCAGCCTGACGGGCAATAAGAGCATCCATCTTGTCCGGATCTTCCAATACTTCCGGATCACCGAACCGTTCGTTGACTTCCTCGTATTCCTTTAATATATTTACGATGTCCTGTACACCTTCCTGTACGACTTCCTTTACTGTCTTTCCCGGTTCCAGATGCGGATCCTGTTCCAGATAACCTACGGAATAACCGGGCGAGAAAACAACTTCTCCCTGATAATCCTTGTCTAGTCCGGCAATGATTTTCAACAGGGTTGATTTTCCCGAACCATTCAATCCGATGATTCCGATTTTGGCTCCGTAGAAAAAGGAAAGGTATATGTTTTTCAATACCTGTTTTTGCGGAGGATAGACTTTGCTAACTCCGACCATTGAGAAAATAATCTTCTTATCGTCTGCCATAGATTAGCTTTTGTTGGTAAAATGATTTTATCGCATCAAAAATAAGCAAAGTTTTCAAGCTTTACAAGCAGGCTTCTGCTTTTCCCGCTTGAGAACGAAAATAGGCAGATAAAGATAGATGCCGATTACCGACATGATCAGTCCGCCAATCGTTCCGGCAGCCAGCGGAAACCAGAAGGCTTCTTTCTCGTCGCCGATCATGAACGGGATAAAACCCAAAATCGTTGAGATGACGGTCAGGAAGATCGGGGTGATCTTGGCATTCCAAGCTTTCTGATAAGCGCGGATCGGCCGCATCCGTGGGAACCGCTCGCGAATCTGGTTGTATTCGTTCAGGATATAGATACTGGCATTCACCGTGATACCGCACAGCAGAACGAAAGAGGCAAAGCCACCTTGGTCGAAGTTCAGCTTGAACCAGTAGAAGGTGAGGAACACACCGATATAGGAAATCGGGATGACGAAGATGACCGACAACGGCTGCTTCAGCGAGTTGAAAAGGATGCTCGTGGTGAAGAAGATGATGACGATGATCAGGAACAACAGCAGATATTGCTTGTTGTCGTCGTTTCCCCACGACCAGTAGCTGCTTTCTACCTTGGCTGTGTAGCCCATGGGCAAGATCTTCTGGAAGTCCTTGACGATGTTCTTCTGGATTTTCTGTCCCTGGTTGCTCGATCCGATGTATTCGTATTGCAGACAGAGGCGATACTGCTGGTTGATCTTGGCTATCTGCTGCGGCATCTGACCTTTCTCGACTGTTGCCAGATCAGATAGCTTGAAGTATTTGTCTCCGATGCGCTGTGGCAGGAACTGCATGTTCCAGATATCATATTCCTCAGATTGGCGGGAAGAGAGGCGCAGACTTTCCATTTCATTATCTACCAGAATCGTTCCAGTATAGATGTTCTTCCCGAAAACCGGATTGACTGAGGCGAACAGCTCGATTGGCAGGATGGATTCTTGTGCCATCCGGGCTTTGTTCAGGTTGAAATAGAATTCCTGATAATCATCTTTCCACCAGGAATATTCCGAGTTGATCAGTACTTCCTTGATACGGCGGTAGGTGAGGAGTTTCTCCTTCAGCTTTTCCGCCCAGGCATACAACTCGTCGTAGTTGTAGCCATACATCTCGATGCGATACGAACCGGCATTTTCCCGCACGTCGTTGCTGAAGCCCTGGTCCATCAGTCCCCAGACATTCCAGCTTCCGCCGCCTAATTGGAGCGCCTTGCTGATGACTTTACTCTTGAGCGTATAAGGGAAACCACTCCGTTCTGCCTCGCGGGTGAAATAGACGCTGATGCTTGCCTGCTTCGCATTATAGATGTTTGTCTGGAACTGGCGGATCTCTTTATAGGTGCTCAAGAAGGCTTCCATCCGGCTTACCAGCGTATTCATCTGCTCGAGCGTAGTACCACTGGGCATGGAAGCTGAGATGCTGAGCACAGTCTCGTCGTTGCGGGTGAAGTAGCTGCCTTCATATACTTTCTCGACGAAGAGGCGCAGCGTGCCGCCCAGTCCTTTGTTGAGCGCAGGCTTGATTTTCTCTTTCCACACGTCTTTCTGCACCAGCGAATTATAGGTGTCGATACACAAAGAGTCGGTATGCGAATACCATTTCTTGTCGTCGTACTCGATTTTCTCCGGCAAGAGAAAGACCGGCAAGCCGAATGCCAGCACCAGCACGGCACAGGTAAGTTTCTTCCATTGGCACAGCAGCCGGATCTGCCAGCGGTAAAACCGGTTGAAGTAAAGGACGGCATACGTGAGCCACGACGGATGGAACCGGCGTTGCGTGCGGTGAGTGGATGTAAGCTGCATCTTCTCGATCAGAGCGGGCACCAGGAAAAGGGCTATTGCCAGCGAGACAGCCAGGTTGATGATCACGACGGCGGCAAAGTCCTGCAAGTTCAACCGGATGCGTTCGTCGAGGAAGAAGATGATTGCCAAGGCGCCGATGGTGGTCAGCGTGGCTGCCAGGATGGAAAGGAAGGCTTTCAGGTCGTGCCGCCTCCGGATATGATCGGTCATCACGATGGTATTGTCGATGACAAGGCTCAGCGAGATGGTGATTCCGGCCAGCGAATACAACTGCATTTCCAGTCCGAACAGATAATAGAAGATCACGGCGATGCACAGGTTTATACTCAGGCTGATGACAATCAGAACCAGGTAACGGAAATTCCGGGTGATCACGAGAACGAAGAGCAGCAGGATCAGAATGGTCAGTCCGGTGCGCACATAGATCTTGTCCAGTTCTTCCTGGATGTATTCCGTGGCGTCATAGCTGGTATGTATTTCGTACCCGGCCGGAAGGTTTTGCTGGATGTTTCCCATTTCTTCCTTGATCTGTTGGGCCAGCTGCAACTGGTTGGCCGTCTCTTCTGCCCAGATGGAAAGATAGATGGAATTCAGTCCGTTGATGCGATAATAGCTTTGCGGCTCTTCTTCCTGCCGGGTTACTTTCAAGAGCTGGTCCAGGCGGAGCAGTTTCCCTTGCGGAGACTTGACCGAGATCTTTGTCGGGTCGAATCCTTCTTCCGCATGTTGCGGGATCAGTGCCAGACGCATCCAGTGCTTTTCGTCCGGATCGTTCGACAGGTTGGCGATGCCCAGGAATTCTTTCTGGTAATAGGTCGAGATGGCTCCCTGAATATCCTGCACGGTGATGCTCAGTTCAGAAAGCTGCCGGCTGTCGTATTCCAGCCGCCATTCCATCGGAGTCGCTCCGCTGACCTGAATCCGATAGATGCCCTGAATGGAGCTCAGGTGCGGTTTGATCTGGTTCTCGGCATACCGCTGGATGAATATCGGCGTGGCCGCCGCATTGAGGGTATAAATCAGGAACGGGCTTGACTCTTTGTCGTCGGGCCGGCTCATTTGCAGGGTCGGATACGTGACGCCGTCGGGCAAGTCGGGCCATGTCTGGCGGACGATGGTCGAGGCTTCGAAGCGGGCGGCATCCACATCGGTGTGCTTGTCCAGTTCGATGGTGATGCGTCCCCAGCCGTTGCCGGAAGTAGAAGAAATCTCTTCCACACCTTTAATGCGCGAGAGCATGGCTTCCAGGCGCGAGGTCACTTCCATCTCAATCACCCGCGACGAGTTTCCCGGCATGTTGAAGGAAATAGTCAGCCGGGGTAAAGTACGCGAAGGCGAGAGCTTGACCGGCAGGAGCGGCAGGAAAGCCAGTCCCGCCAACGCCAGGCAGACGAAGGCGACGATGATGGTAAAAGCCGATAGGGAAGATTTATAGCTCATGTTCGTAATCAAATTCATTCGACAAAGAAACACCTGTCTCGAAATCATGCAAGGTCAGCTTCCGGATCTTGTAGTAACTCAGCCAATAGTTCTGCAAGGCGGTGATATAGTTGCGCTGGGCTTCCTGTTGCCGGTTCAGCGAGAGCGTCATGCTGTTGATATCGGCTTTCCCGATCAGGAAGCGCTGCTTGGTCTTCTGATAGGCCATCAGGGCAATGTCCAAGGCTTCTTCCGCACTGCTGATCAGGTTTTGCTGGATGTTGAAGTCGCCCACCGTCATGATGACGTCTTCTTCCACGCTGATCTCTTTCTGCTGTGCCGTGGTCTGGGCTATGCTCAGGTTGCTCTTGGCGATGTTGTGCTTTCCTTTGCGGACGCCCCAGTCCACCAGCGGGATGGAAAGAGAGATGGCGACAATGTCCTGTTGCAGCGGGTCTTTATAGACATCCCGGAACTTCGACGATACCTGGTTGAATCCGATGCTGGCATTCACCGACGCGTTGAACATGGCTTCTTTCTTCGTGCGGTCTACTTCCTGTTCTGCTTCCAGGATGCTTTGCTTCATCGCCAGAAATTCGGGGTTGTTCTCGCGGGCCAGCGTCAAGGCTTCTTCTACCGAAATATGCAGGTCGCGCGGACGGGAAGGCAACCGCAGGCGGATTTCCTCGCTCTTCTCGAAGTTCAGGTACGAAGCCAGACTGAACATGGCACGCTTCAAGGCAATCTCGGCATTCTTCAGTGTATTCTTGGCATTGACCGCGTCCAGCTTCAGGGTGAGCAGGTCTTCCTGACTGATGGCGGCTATCTTGTGCCGTTCCTGTCCGGTGCGATAGAGCGTATCGGTATTTGCCACATTCTCTTTGGCCATGTCGTATTCCACCTGTGCCATGGCCAGGGCAAAGAAGTAAGTAGTTGCCTGCTCACTGATGCTTTCCATGTTGTATAGGAATTCTTTCTTTACCTTTTCATATTTCAGCGGCTCGATCTTGCGTTCCCAGCGGAAGGCATTGTAGCCGACCAGATCCTGACTATAGCCGATGCGGATCGGCACGGAAGTAAACTGGTTGTAAGTGTTCTCGCCGAAGTAACGCATATAGCCCAAGTCTGAATCAATGTAGAAGCTACCGCCCAGCCAGTCGAAGTTCTGCGTCAGGTTCAGGCTTCCTCCGGCATAGAAAGACTGCTGCTTGCGATAGACGTCGATGTCGGCTTCCGAGTCGTATCGCTTGGTGATGTCGCGGTAATATTGGGCCGGCGTCAGGTTGAGTGTCAGACTGGGCAGGCGTTCGGCCTTGTAATTCCGGAATTCCCAGTAACCGGACAGATAAAGATTCTTGCTGCGGAAAGCCTCCAGCGAACTGTCGGCTGCCAACTGGATGGTTCTCTCCAGAGATAGAACCATCGGCTGGGCTGTCATGCCTTGTGTGAGGAAAAGTAACAGCCCGATCCAAAAGAAATGTATGTTCGTTTTCATGATGTCTGTATGTTTTAGGCTTCCTGCTTGGCGGGAAGGGTTTGTTTTCGATAGATATACCAGTAAACAAGCGGCACGACAAACAGGCTGACGGCCGTTCCGACCAGCATGGCGGCGATCATGGCAATCGACAGAGGTTTCTGCAACTCACTGCCCAGGTCGAATGAGAAGAGCAGCGGAACCATACCGAAGATCGTTGTCAGCGAAGTCATGATGATGGGGCGCAGGCGGCGCCGTCCGGCTTCGTGGATGGCTTCTATCAGCGGCATGCCGTCTTTGCGCAGTTCGTTGATGGCATCCAGCTTCAGGATGGAGTCGTTGATGATGATACCGCAAGTGACTACGATACCGATGGCGCTCATCAGGTTCAGCGTATGACCGCATATCCACAAGACGAGCAATGAAGCGGCCACGTCGATCGGGATTTCCGACAGGACGATCAGCGGTTGCAGGAAGCTCTCGAACTGGGCTGCCAGGATGAAGTACATCAGCAGGATGGAGATGAACAGAATCACCACCAGCTCGTTCAGCATCTGCTGGTTGGAGAAGAAACTTCCCGTGAAGTCCAAGTCCCAGTCTGCCTGATAGTGTTCGTCCGAACGGATTACGGAACGGATGTTCGCCATCAGTTCTTCCGCATTGTCCACGTCATAGAAACGGAACGGGATGAATTCTCCGTTCTTTCCGGCTGTCAAGGTCTTCAGGTCTTCGCCGGGTGTGACGGATACCAAAGTCCGCAACGGAACATAAGAGACTTGTTCCGTTTTCCCGTCACCCGAAGAGGCATTCGTCCGGATCAGGGTCTGCTGCAATACCGATTCGATCGAAGCATCGTTGCCCACCAGTGTAATGGGCAGGTATTGCTGATAGGAGCGAAGCGTGGCAATCTCGTTCTCCTTGAATGCCGTCTTCAATGCCCGGTACACATCGGCATAATCCACGTGATACAGCAACAGTTTCTGGTTGTCGATGGAGATATTCAGTTGGTTGTCGAAGGCAACGCCCACCGGTGCCATGCCGCCGGCTTGCTCGATGTCTTTCTCCAAAGCCTGGATTTGTCCGGCTTCGGGCGTGACTTCCTTGTTCCGGCTATAGAGTTCGGCTACGATGTCGGCTTCTCCGGTATCGAAGAGTTTCTCAAAGACGGTTTCCGGCGGAGCGAAGGATACGACAGCCATCGGATAATGCCGGCCGATCCACTGACTGATGGCTTGTTGCAACGGCTGGATCTGGTCGGTCTTCTCCGTCTTGAAGTACAATTCGGCTTCCGAGACTGAGAGTTCCCGCTCGGTGTTCAACAGGAATTGTTGTTGTCCGATATAGGCTGTGTGGCGGGCTCCGATCTTCTCGGCTTCTTCCATCAGGGAAGCTATACGGCTCCGGTTCTCGTCGAGGTGGATGTTTTCATTCCATTCCAGTTGGACGATGAGTTCGTTCTGGTCGATCTCCGGCATCCGGCTTTTCGGGATGGCATAGAATAAATAGACACAAAGCGGGAAGGTGAGGATAATCCCGAGCCACGTCGCTTTCTTGTGGCTGAAGATAAAGTCAACGCCCCGGTCGTAGAAGCGGTCGAGTGTATGTTCTTTCACCAGGCTGCTGAACTTAAAGCTGAAGAGCGGATGATTGATCTCCGGAATGCTATATACCAGTTTGTATAAGACGGGCAACAGCATGATACCGGTGAAGTAGGAGACCAGCAGACCGACGGTCACGGCGAATGCCTGGTCGTAGAAGATGGCTCCGGCAATACCGCTCATGAATACCAGCGGGAAGAACACGGCGATGGTCGTAAGGGTTGAACTCAGCATCGGCGTGATGACTTCCGATGTTCCTTTGATGCAGGCTTCTTCCAGCGAATCTCCGCGCCCGCGGTACTGGGCGATGTTTTCCGTTACGATGATGGAACTGTCGATCATCATACCCAACGCCAGGATCAGGCCGGAGAGGGAAATGATGTTGAGTGACATGTGGAAGAGGTAGAAAAACGAGAAGCTTGTCACAATGCTGACAACCATACTCAATCCAATCACCAGCGGACTCTTGATGTCTCCCAGGAACAGCACGGCTACGATGCAGATAAACAGGAAGCCGAGAGAGAGGTTCTGCTTCAGGTTGGAAATGGTATAATCCAGCAGTTCGGTCTGGTTGCGGGTGATGCTGAAGTTGATGTCGGGATAGACGGCGGCGAAGTATTCCGTCACGTCACCCAGCGCGTTTTTCAGCCGGTCCATGCTCTCGTCGGATTGCTTGATCACGGCCAGTGTCACCGCCCGTTTCCCGTCGGACATGGAGACGCCGGTTTCCTTTTCCGGTACGATGGACACTTTGGCCAGGTCTTTCAGCTGGAAGATACGGCCGTTCTTGCGCAGATAGATTTGACGGACGTCGTCGAGCGTACGCAGCAGGGTAGAGAACTTGATGTTGTATTCGTAGTAGCCGTCGCGCACGGTCATACTGCCCGGTTCGATGTTGTTGTTGGCTAATACACTTTCCAGCTCCTGCAAGGTGATGCCCGATGTCTCCAGTTTGTTCATGTCCGGCACGATTTGCAGTTGCCTGCCAACGACGCCGGTCACGTCCACCATGGCCACTTCGGGCAATTGTTCGATGCGGCGTTTGATGACGTTCTCGGCAAACTGGCAGAGGTCGAGAAAGGCGGTTTCGTCGTCCGGACCTTTCAGGGTCAGGTTCAGACAAAAGACCGGTATGTCGGTGGCGCTTGCCTTGACTACGCGTGGACGTTCCATTTCGCGGGGCAGCGTACTCATGGCAGCATCTATCTTTTCATTGACTTCGATGAAAGCCAGGTCGGTATTGGTACCGAACTCAAAGCTCAGGCGGATCACTCCGTTTCCGTCGCGGGTTTCACTCTCGATGTCTTTCAGGCCGGCCACTTGCATAAGCTGCTGGCGGATGGGTTTCACCAAGGTGTTTTCCAGCTCTCGGGCGGAAGTGTTTTGGCCGGAAACCTGTACGGTGATTTCCGGGATGGCAATGTCGGGCAACAACGATATGGGAATGGTGAAGTAAGTCACCAGTCCGATGATGAAGCAGGCCGTGAATGCCATCAGCACCGCGATAGGACGTTGTATCAGAAAGCGGACCATATCTTCAGTTATTCAACGAGTTTGACAGGTGATTCGTGGGCAAGATTGATGTTACCGCTGGTGATGATGGAGTCGCCAACCTTTACTTCGCCGTCATCTACTAGCGTATAGCTGGTCGCATTCTCCAATCCGGTATGTACATACACCCACATGGCTTTGCTGTCTTTCAGGGTGAATAATACCTGCTTGCCGGAACGGAGCACGATGGCTTCTTTGGGCACCACCAGTTGGTTGGGCAGCGAGCGTTGAATGCTGACTTGCACGTTCATGCCTTCAAACAGCTTGTCCGATCCGCCCACCAGCGCTTTTACCTGCACCATGCCGTTTTCGTCTACCAGCGGATTGATCTCAGAAATGCTTCCGGTGGCTTTCAGGCCGGAAACCGCGAAAGGCTGTACTTCCACGCGGTCGCCTATCCGGATAAGTGGCAGCTCATTTTCCAGGATGGTGAACGAGGCTTCCAGCTGGCTGTTGTCGATGATGGTACAGAAAGCTTCGGAAGTGGAAGCCTGGTTATAGGCTTTGGCCGTCAGGTTGGCAACGATCCCGTCGAAAGGAGCGGTCAGCACCGACCGTTTCCATTCGTATTCGGCCAGTTCATACGAGGCCAAGGCTTGCTCGTATCCACTTTGTACCTTGGCCAGCTTCAGGATGTCGGCCGGAACTCGTGCCGAGTCAGCCAGCATATATCCTTGTCCGATCAATACATCTTGCAACTCCAGTTTGGCTTTCTCAAGAGCGTCGGTGGCAATGTCCAGCTGGTTCTTTAACCGAAACGGTTCCAGCTCGGCCAGTTTCTGTCCTTTTCGCACCGATTCTCCGTTTTTGACATAGATACGAGCGATGGCGCCAGCCGATTCAAAGTACAGTTTCGCCTGGTTGCGGGCTTCTATCTTTCCGTTACTGATCAGTTCGTGGTGAAATTCAGATCTTACCAAAGGAATAGCAGTTACCTCATTGGTTTCAGAAGGGAGCACTGTCTCTACGGAAGTCTCATTCAGTTCACTCGCTTTCTTCTCTTTTCCGCAGGCAGCACATAGCAACATCAGCGGGATTGTCAACAGTTTGTAGTTCATCATGATATTATCATTTAAGTTGTTCCAAATATATTTATTTTTATCTTGAATTACGCATGATTTGTTCTCTATTTTTCTGGTTCGAGCAAATATAGGTGGCAGAAAAAGTCTCTTGCAAAAATAAAAGTAGACATTTTCGCCATGAACCTTCTTTCTAGTTTGATTATTATCAGTTGAATACATATTAATTATATTAATTGTTAATGGACAAATTTTCTATTTATCTTGTTTGTTAAGCCATTCTTTCACTTTCTCCCGCATTTCCCGGATGGCTTGACTTTCTACTTTGGGCTTTTTGTGCCAGACCGAATCAGCCATCTCTTGCCGTTTATCCGGTTGGTAGAAATCCGGCTCTGCGTAGAGGTTGGCCAGCAGGTAATACGGATAAATGCGTTCAGGCAATATGTCGATCGCGTGCAGCAGTAGTCTTTCTGCTTCGAGATAATTGCCGGTTTCTTGTTCGTTCTTTGCCAGAACATACCGGATCATGGGATCGGAACTGTATCGTACGGCTTGCCGGAGATATTGGCTTCCTTCTTCCTGCCGCTCGCTGTGATTGAGGCACTGGGCAGCTTCGAACAAGTATCTGGGATTCTGTTTCAGTATGTCATAAAGTGCGACGTATCCTTCGGTGGCAGCTTCGTAGGCTTTGTTGTTGTGTAACATCTTGAGCCGGTTCCATTGTTCGTAGGCCTTGTAGCGGTCTGCCGCCGATGTGCATACGAACAGGCTGCATACAGCCATACCGATCATCCCTAACCGTTGGACAGGAAGCCAGTTGTTTTCTGCCACATATCCTGTCGGAATGGCCAATGTACACAGACAGACCCATAAAATCCAGAAGTCCGGAAGTTGCAAGGGATAGGAAGAGAAGGCGAAGATGGCAAAGGCAATCAATGCCCCGGCAATCCCGGATTGTTTTGTCCGGACAGCTAGAAGGAAAGCACCGCCACCTATTCCCAGGAAGAGCAATAAGGGGAAGATGCCTAATTCTACTGCAATTTGCAGGTATTCGTTAAAGGCATATTCAGGGCATCCGGCTACCCATTTTTCCTGACTGGAGGCATGTTTCAGGTAGCTGGCCTGGGCTTCGGCGAAAGCTTCAGGGAAATGTCCTACTCCTACGCCCAAGCCCTGTTGTTCCCGGATGATTTGCGCGGAAACCTTCCACATCAGCAGGCGTCCGTCTGCTGAATCTTTCTTGAGATGGTACATGCCATAAGCCCCTCCGGCCAGCAGCAACACACCTGCCAGTAGCATGGCCGTGATCCGTTTGGGATATTGACGTACATAAGAAATGATGGCGGCTTTGTAATAGCTAATCAGTACCCAGGCAGAGCCGAGCAAGGCTGCAATCCAGGCTGAACGGCTTCTTCCGGCAGGCAATACAACGCAGATGACCAGCACGCAAAGCCAGGCATAATGCCCTGTTAATTTCCGGTTGTGTAACGCCACATGTAAAGTCCAGGGCAGCAGGATGGCGAGGAATCCAGAATAGGGCCCCGGATTAAAGAAAGTGCCGGTCAGGTTAAACAGGGCATGGTGGGAATACGTGAAACCGTATAGTTGTGCCATGCCACTGACGGCTTCCAAAAGGGCGACTGTTAACCATAGTCCGGTGAAGAATCCCCTTGTTTCGGGACGGAAAAGAAACAAGAGGCGCAAGGTGAACCACAAGACCAGTAATGATAACAGGAAAGCGCATTTGCCGGACAGGGTATTCCCGTCAGAAAAGCAGGAAAGGCAAGCCCATCCGATGAACAGGCTCCAGGCACCATCCAACCAGGTGATACGTAATCTTTTCCGTTCGGTCAGGTAACCCAGCAGGCAAACGGAACCGAGCAAAACGACCAAATAGGTCCAGAATGCCCGGCCCGTGACCAGTCCGTCGGCCAAGTTGTCGGCCGAGACGAACGGGGTAACTGCCAGTGCTAGGCAAAACATGCTGATAAACAATAATATGAGATATTTCATTAATCTATTCATGTCGTAATTTATGATTCTATTTCACATCTAACAGAAAACGGTCCCACCGGAATCGGTCTGTATAAGGATCGACCGATTTCCAGACTTTCCAAACTTTCCCGACAATGTATTCTTCGGGCAGTAATCCCCAGTAACGGGAGTCTTGCGAGTTGATGCCGTTGTCTCCCCCCATGAAATAATAGTCCTTTCTGAAACGGTAGGTTCGAATGGGATGCCCGTCCAAAAATACGGTTGAGTCGTGGTAGGAAAGCGTTTTCCCTTGTTCCCATTCGACTACCTTTTTATATAGTAGATAATTGAAACGGTCCATACCGACTTCTGCTCCGGCTTTGGGTATATAGAGCGGTCCGAAGTCTTGCACGTTCCAATTGCTTTCATTGAATGGAAATGTCTTGTAAGTTCCTTCCGGGAAATCTTCCGGCTTCATCTGGCCGATGCGATGTTGCGCTTCCCGATTTCCCAGGTTTTCTTCCGTCCCGTTGATTTGGTACATGCCGTTTTGGATGGAAAGGGTGTCTCCCGGCAAGGCAATACAGCGTTTGACATAGTATTTGAAGAGGTGCATCTCGATCTTTTCCCACGTGTGGGGATGGGGAAAGTGAAAGACCAGCACATCATTGCGTTGTATGTCGTGCAATCCAGGCAAGCGTCGGATGTTAACCTGCTTCCCTTCGAGTGCCTCTGTCAGGTTGAACAGCCTCGGCCCGATCAGGAGCTTGTTGACCAAGACGTAATCTCCCGGAACCAGCGTGGGCTCCATCGAGTCGGTCGGTATGCGGAAAGACGCATACACGAAGACCAGCAGGAAGAGCCACAGGGCAACCAGCCCGGCAGCGATTAAGATCAGGTTACTCAGCCAGTCAATGCCTTTCTGTATCCATTTTTTCAGTACCATTGTATCATTCCATTTTTGTACGTAAATATTCGGTCGTTCGTTCCCTCAGTACGTACACGGTAAATTGTACCTTGCGGCACGTCGTTGAATGTTAGTGTGCCTTTCTCCCAGCGTTGTGTCCCGGCTGTTATCCAGGCATTATCCCAATATTGTAGAGAGAGTTCTTTTCCTCTGATAAAATGAGGAGCGATATAAGGATAATACTTGATTTTTGCTATAGAACATGATTTTGGCAATTCCCAGCAGATGAATCCTTTTTGATTTGCTTTTCCTCTCCATCCGGTTGCTGAATATCCATCCATTATCTGTCTGATATCTTCTTTGAGATTGGTTGAATGTAGATTTGTAGATATTATTTTCGTAGGTTGAATGGGCTCGTCTGAAGCTGGACTGTAGAAAGCGATTTCACACAAGCCGATAGAATCTGCGGGTAAATCAAGCCGTAGGTATCGATATTGTGACGGGTTGTTAATTGTTATTTCATTACCCCATGCTTCCTGATTTCTGGGCAGACAAACTAAAGTATCCGGGTGGCTGAATTCCGGATTATTGTCTCCACACAGGCACGCGTTTTTCAGCATTGCCTCTAATTTTAGAATTTCATCAGGAAGCAAAAATGATGTATAGGTTGAAACCGTTATGGGCTTAACCTCTTTTTCCGGTTGTAAGATAATCTGCTGGCCATTGCTATCTAAAAGAAATGCCGGACCTGCAGGTAATAAATTTCCATTTTGATAAAACATGGGCAAATAAACAATATCCTTTCCCATGTCTTTAAAAAGAACTTGCCCATTTTTTCGGATTTTTCCCCATTGTACGGGTATCCAGCCTTGATTCCCATAAATACAAAGGTAAGCATATTTTATATTCTTTTTAATAGGACGACTTAATGATATATTAACATCAACAGTTTTGAAATACTCATTAGAGACATCCCGCATAAAAGGATTTAAGAACAAAGGAGGTATATCTTCTCTGTTGACTTTCGGGTCTGCCAACGGGCCTTCCAGATAATATTCAAATGTCCTGCGATAAATTTTGGCAGCTCTGAATCTTCCCCAGTACCGGTCAAAACTTTCATTGTTATAGACTTGCTTGTATTTCCATCTCTCCCAATCATTGAATGGCTCAAATGGATAAGTTTCTCCATTAATAATTAAGCTATTCCATGTATGTGCTCCGGATCGATTTGCCCATGCCGGTACGAAATCAATGGCTACAGCCATGCCCAACGCAGATAATTGCAGGCAATTATACCAAGCTTTCGTATCGCATACACCTCGTTTGATGTATTCGAAAGTTTTGGCATCATATATAGGCATGTCAACAGCTGCCATATCACAATATAGTTGGTCGCTGTACTGTTGATGTAGCGAATCTATTACAATGCTTATACTACGGGTGGTATCATTAAATACATGAGCATGACGTTGATAGAATACATCTCGACTATTGTCAATACAAATTCCTTCAGCATAACGGTAGGGCAGAATGTAACGGCAGAAATCTTCGAAAGGCGCATTACGTGTATAGGCATTTTCCTGCCAGGCTTTAAATGAACGATCTATTTCTCGTATCAGCCAATCTGCTCGTACCACCCGAATATCTTTTTGGGAAGATACATGTAAAACTTTGTATCTGTTTTCCGACCATAACCGGTCTATTTCTTTTTGCCATTCAGTAGCTACATTCCAGTTATACTTTTCAGAGATGGCAACATATTTGTCATATACGGCTTGGAATTGTTGTACTGCGGTTGAATCATGTCCGGAATGCCCGACCATGTTCTCAATCAGGAATCGTGCCGCGCGGTATTTCATTTCGTCGCCCCGATAGTGTTCCAGTACTTTTTCCAATTCCGCCCGGTTGTCGCCTGCGTATTCCAACGCCATGTCGAGCTTGTCTTTGGATTGGCAGGCAGTCAAAAGCAATAGAAGTATATAGACCGTTGTTTGTTTCATTGTTTTATGATGAACTTTATATTAGATATTCCCCATGTCGTTTTTTAAGTATTTACTTTGCTGGTATGACCAACCAGCGGCTGCTACCACTGCTACAGCGACAACAGCAAAAACTACTTTCTTCATATGTGAAAATTTAAAGTGTTTTTATAAAGGATTGTTTTATTGGGTGTGTTTTTATGTATTTCAATTTCTAAGGTGAAGAATCTGTAATGTGATGATCTCACTATTTTCTTCTTGCTCAATCATTCTGCACCAAGTATTACCATTTATACAGAAGATCTTAGGATCAGATATCTGATATGAATCCATATCATTCATTAAACCTGAAAATACAGAACAAACTTTCGTTGTTGGATCTATTAAAACATACCGGTAAGGATTTTTTTCTTCACCAAATATGAAATAGCTCAGAATAACTTGTTTGGAAGATGGACAAAAGTCAAACATCATGGCTTTCTGATTTAACTCATTAGGATTTGGAGAGGCCATTACCCTAACATTCGTTGGTATGACTTGTTTCAGTTCGATTTTCGCCAAAGTGCTTATTGAATCATTTTTAATGACATATATATAGTCATTATTCCTGTCGTAGTAATAGATGGTATCTTTGATTTGTTTCGTATATGTTGCCATGAACTCAAACAACTGGTTGTCTTCATCATGTTCCAATAACGTTGTTTCTTTTTGGGTGGTGAAATCATATAACCAGACACCATTTTTTTTGTAAGCTTGGTTGATACATGGTTGAAAGGCAACTAATTTATTATCTGATAGTGAAAAATCTCTCATGAAGTAATCTATTTTCTCTGAAAAAGCAAATGCTCCTTTATACGTATATGCATTAATTTTAAAGTTCATCATATCATATACATAGATAAAATTATTCAGGGTATCTACAGCTATCGCATTGTCGTCAAGAAATTCTTCTGGGCCCTGCCCTTTGTAATTGATGTGACTCACGAAATTCCCGGTTGTGGTAAAAGCAAAAATACCTTCACTTTTGGTATCATGGATAATAATGGTATCATGATCAAAGTATATTTTCTTAATTCCCGATAGCAGACATTCTTTTCCTGCGTTTATGTGTATGTAATCCAATTTTTCCACGAAAGAAGAATATAATAAATGTTGTTTGTCCTTTGACAAATCAACCGGTATCGCTTCAGAATCTTGCTTTACACATGAGGTTGCAAGTAATAATATAGACAAACAAATTGTCTTTTTCAGATAGATAAATATAGTATTCATAAGTAAGTAAATATGAGGCTGTGTCGAAATCGATTTAAACACAGAGTCACAGAGATACAGAGTTCTTTATTTTATTCATATTCAATAAATATTCTCAGTGTCTTTGTGTCTCCGTGTTTCATTTTTTGTGTTTTGACACACCTTCTTAGGATTATGTTTTTAATTACAAGGAGAATATACACCAGAGCAGTCTAAATATGGATCTTGTTTACAACATGCCCTAGGTTCGTAAACAAGTTTATGGTGATCCCAATCTGGCCCATGTTCCCCTCTTGCCAACGCTTCCACATTTTCAATAGCCAATTCAGACAAACCATCATACTGTTTACTTTGCTGGTATGACCAACCAGCGGCTGCTACCACTGCTACAGCGGCTAGAAGCCCAAAAGTCTTTTTGATTTTCATAATGTTATAAATTAAATAGTTAATAATAAGGTAATCACATCTCTCTAGGATGTTTTTACCGTTTTGTTCATTCATACCTTAAAAATCCCCGGTTTTTAGCGAAGCCGCCCTTCGGTTATCGGCGAAGCCACCCTTTGCTTATAACCGAAGGCATCGTTCGCTTATAACCGAAGACAGGCTTCGCTTAGGCGCGAAGGCTTCATTCGCAACGGGGCGAAGACCGCCTTCGCTTACTTAGTGGTTATTCAACTTTCAATGACACCGGGCAAACGAGGGTACGCGGATTCTTTAATAAACTGTTTCCACTGGCGAAATAGGTTTCAATCTCCAGCCGGTAATTGCCTGCCAACAGGCCGGTCGGGAAGATGAAGATGATTTTCGACGGGTCATTCA
>ERZ779865.1072-NODE-1072-length-21485-cov-13.764769_pt1 | contig 21485 bp, 18 predicted proteins | sample MGYA00433088_ERZ779865 | MGnify/ENA primary metagenome ERZ779865 (study PRJEB29588, sample SAMEA2151703) | human gut metagenome | biome: human gut; feature: human-associated habitat; material: faeces | place: Denmark | collected 2008/2010 ... | reverse complement strand
CGAGAACTCCTGATACACAGCTCGCTTTGTTTTGAATTCGTCGAACTCACGTTAATATAATGAATTTAGTGGTTAGGCCCTTTTTAGTAAAATTGTTTCATAGATTATCATTATAATAAATTTATAAAAGTGTCTTCTGCGTCTACTAATAATAAGCGTATAGCTAAAAATACATTAATGTTGTATTTCAGAATGTTCCTTATTATGGCTGTAGGATTATATACTAGTCGTATAATCTTGCAGGCTTTAGGAATAGAAGATTTTGGTATATATAATGTGGTTGGTGGAATTGTTGTCTTGTTTACTTTTGTAAATAATGCAATGGTGGCTTCTACCCAACGTTTTCTCAATTATGAAATAGGTCGTAACAATCAAGAAGAAGCCCAAAAAATTTTTTCAGCAAGTCTTTCCATTCATATTGCTATAGCTTTTATATTTCTGATTTTAGCAGAAACGATTGGACTTTGGTTCTTAAATTCCTATATAAAAATTCCCAATGGACGTGAAATCGCTGCAAACTGGGTGTATCAATTTACTATTGTAGCATCTGTTATTAATATAATTAGAACACCTTATAATGCTGCTATTATTGCTTATGAACGTATGTCTTTTTATGCTTATATTAGCATTATAGAAGTTATATTAAAGTTATTAATTGTATATCTTATTTATTTATTTGATGATCGGTTGATTTTTTATTCTTTATTGGTAATGGTAGTTGCGTTAATTATATTTGGAGGCTATTATTTGTTTTGCAGAAAGAATTTTCCAATGTTTAGATACCAATTTGAATATAATAGACAACGTTATTTTTCTATTATTAGTTTTTCCGGTTGGAGCCTGATGGGGTCTTCTGCTAATATGGGTGCGCAGCAAGGTTTTAGTATTTTGTTGAATTTGTTTTTTGGCGTATCAACAAATGCTGCTTTAGGAATTGCCAATCAGGTGAATAGCGTGATTTATAATTTCATAAGTAATTTTCAGACCGCTTTTAATCCTCAAATTGTTAAAACATTTGCAGCTCATAAGAGAGAAGATTTCTTTAATCTTATATATAATACTTCAAGATATTCTTTCTTTTTGTTATTCGCGTTAGCCCTTCCTATTACTATTTGCTGTTCTGATTTACTTCATATTTGGTTGACTGAAGTCCCTGAATATGCAATTGATTTTTGTATTGCAATGATTGCCAATTCATTATTTGATGCATTATCTGGACCTCTTTGGATGTCAGTATACGCATCAGGAAATATTAGGAAATATCAAATAGTTATTAGTTGTTTATTGTTCTCTACATTGGCATTAGCATATATTGTTGCAAAACTTGGATATAATCCTGTTATGGTATTTTGGGTAAAGCCGTTGATAGGTTTTGTCATATATTTTTATAGGCTTCATTATTGTCATAGAAATCTTCATTTAAGTTTTCAAAGGTATTTGAAATCAGTTGTGGTCAGATGCTTAATAATAGTATTTGTAAGTGGAGTACCTTCATATATAATATGTACATTTATGGGAGATGGAATAGGTTATCTTTTAATAAAAATGATAGCAGTATTGTTTATTATTCTTTTGTGTATTTTTTTCATAGGTTTGACAACTAATGAAAAAAAAATAATTTCTAAATATTTAAAAAATAAGAGAGAACAATGGTTCTAAATTTACGACGACAAATCACACATTCGGAAAATAAATTAGTCAATCAAATTGTCTGTTTAATTAGAGAATTTTCCTATTTCCTAAGATTTAAATTTGCAAAATCTCATGATTCTGATTTTAAGGATCTTAAAGGCAAGCGAAAATGCATAGTCTGTATGGCTGCAGACTATGGAAATTTAGGCGATGTGGCAATAACTTATGCGCAGGAAAAATTTTTATCCGAAAAATTCCCCAACTATGAAATTGTTGATTTTCCAATTAGTAAAACCTTGACGCATTTGAAGAGTTTGAAGAGAAATTGCACAACTGATGATATTATCACACTTGTCGGGGGTGGGTTTATGGGAGATTTGTATTTCCGTTCTGAACTTCTTCGTCAGCTAATTTTGAAAGTTTTTAAAAGCTATAGAATTATATCATTTCCTCAAACTGCAGATTTTAGTGAATCTCAATTAGGTAAATATATGCTTAGACGGGCAGAAAAAATATATTCTAAATGCAAAAGATTGGAGCTTTGGGCACGTGAAGAGCGTTCTTATTATTTTATGCAAGTGCATTTTCCTAAAAATCATGTTCGTTTGACTCCAGATATAGTAATGACACTCAATGAATTAAAAAAAAATGGGAATCGAGATGTCGTAACATTCTGTGTTCGCAATGATAAAGAAAAAAATGCTGCAGCAGACGCTATTATAAATAAATTAGAGAAGTCATTTAGATTGAATGGGAAAAAAATTGAATATTATGATACTCATATTGGAAATGTATGTCTGGATCTTGCTCATCGCGTGATTGAACTAGAAAAAATTTGGGAACAATTCAGAAGGTCTCAGTTAGTTGTTACCGATCGTCTTCATGGTATGATTTTTGCTTACATAACAGGTACACCGGCTATTGTGTTACAAAATAATAATTTTAAAATAGCAGAAAGTTATAAATGGATTTGTAATTGTGGTTATGTATCTTTGCAGAAAGATTCAAAAGATGTTGTTAATAATTTGATTGGTAAATATGAGGGTATAGAGAAGGGGTTTGTTAAAACACATCGTAATATAATTGAAATATTTGATAAAATTGAATTATGGTTTTGAATGCTGTTACCAAATCATCTGTGCTTGTTTCAATAATTGTTCCGATATACGGAGTAGAAAAATTCATTGAGCGTTGTGCCAGATCTATTTTTGAACAGACTTACGAAAATTTGGAAATTATTTTCGTAAACGACTGTACTCCGGACAATAGCATTAAGATTATCAATAACATAATAAACGAATATCCCAATCGGAAATCCCAAACTCAAATTATCAATCATGAACAGAACAAAGGACTTGCCGGAGCTCGTCTTACAGGTCTGAAAGCATCTACTGGTTATTATATTCAAAACATCGACAGCGACGATTATTTGGACAAGAACATGATTGATGAAATGGTTGCCTTAGCTAAAAAAGAAAGCGCAGACATAACCATTTGTGATTTTTTGAACATCTATCCAAACCATACAAAACATTTGTATGTAAATCCATCATTAAATCCACATGTACTATTGCAGCAAGTATTGACAGGTGAGGTACATTCCTCCGTATGCAACAAACTTATCAAACGCTCCCTCTACTTCGACAATAACATATTTCCTATCGAAGGTCTTAATATGCGTGAAGACTTGTCCGTTATGTTCCGCCTGTTGTATTTCGCAAAAAAAATAGCATATATACCCCAACCGTTCTACAATTACGTACAGACAAATACAGCATCATACACGGCAACAAAGATGAGCCTTGCCCATCAAAAAAATGCATTTGAACTAATTCGTCTGATGCAATCATTTTTTGACACGAATTTAGCCACAAAAGAATTTCAACAAGCCTTCAAATTCTTCAAAGCTGGAATCATTTGCTCCATTGCCCTTCATGGTGATTTAAAATATTATAAACAAGAAGCTTTCTTATTTAAAGATGTTTGTATTAGAGACATTATTTCAAAACCGGCATCAAGCAAAATACTTAAAATTGCTGGTATATTATTAATCTGCCATTTATCATTAACACTTTCTATTTTACGTTCCACAAGAATTTTAAAAGCTAAATTATGCAAAAAATAGTAGCACATAATAGAATTATAGAAATTGATATCATTCGTTGTATTGTTATCATTCTTTTAGTTCTATTCCATTCTTTCGCCCCATATACCAAAGGCTGGGATGAAATCCCCCATACAAATTGTAATATTCAAGAATACTATTGGTTGGGCAAATTCTTTTATAGTGGAATGTTGGAAACATTTGTAATGATCTCAGGCTACATTTTTTCATTCACATTTCACAAGTCAAAGATTAATTACAAAAAGATAGTCTTTAAAAAAATTAAACGCCTATATTTCCCCACTATAATTTGGGGAATAATCTTCATCTTAATTTTAGGCAATATCCATTTTTTTACAAGACCTACATTCTTTATTTCTATTCTTAATGGAATTGCACACTTATGGTTTCTTCCTATGCTCTTTTGGTGCATGGTTTTTGAACTTTTTATAGGCAGACACATTTCTCAAAAATATATACTCCTATTAGCTCTATTATCAGCTATACCTCTTCCTACAGTACCAATATTAAAACTTAATTTATATTATTGTTTCTTTTTTCATTTAGGTACTATAATAGCTAACAACAAGCAGTTTATCGTATCATATTTCACGACAAAAAAATTTTTGTTTTTATGTGTCCTTTATATTGTTGTTTTTTTCTCATTATCTTATGTAAACGATAATTATATACTTTTTGACAGTACAACACCACGTATTCCTAAATTTGGATTAATTTACACCCATAATCTTTTCCGTTTCATTTACTCATTATTAGCAGTTTGTATTTTTTATTATATTGGTACACATATTCGGTTATCTTCAACATGGAGAAGCATAATATTGTCATTGTCTTCGCTTTCCTTTGGCATTTATCTCCTACAAGAGATAATACTTAGAATTCTTTATTACAAATTAGAAATTGCAGAATATATTGGAGATTTTATGACTCCTTGGGTTGGATTTATAATAACATTTATCCTTTCTTGTATTCTCAGCTTTGCTCTAAATAAAAACAAATATACTAAAATATTATTAGGTTAACATATGGAACCAACTACACAAGCGATTCTTGTACCTATTAGTTTATGGTTTATTTTACTAATTCGTTATTTTTCTCAAATAAAAAAAACGACTTTTGAGAATAAATCATATGTTTTCTTTTGGCTTATTGTCACTCTATTCTGCACATTTAACTTTATGCCAGGAGATTATTATAGTTATAAAGAATTGTATGAGAATCTTTATCGCTCTTCCTATGCATTTTATGTTGAAGAATTCTTTTATTACCTCATAAAGTCGCTTCCACATAGTTATCATTTATGGCGATTTGTAATCTGGACAACATCCACAATTATCATCATATCCATTTTTAAAAAGTTAAAATGCCCCATTGGCTTCTCTGTACTTGTATTCACGCTTCTATTAATGACATATTTTGCAGTTCCTCGTAACTCATTAGGCTATGTTGTTCTATATCTTGCAATTGTCATCATTTTTTCACCTCAAAAAAAGAATAAATTCTTTTCACTGTGTATTGGTAGCATCTTGATCATTTGTTCCTTTTCCCTACATAAAAGTATGTTTATGTATATACTTTTAATGGGATTTGCATTGATTCCAATTGGGAAAAAAATATTTATTACATCACTTGCAGCTTTTCCCATACTTTACCAATCGGTTACTTATATTTCTTCGTATATAATACTTAATTCGTTTGCAAACGAAGCCTCACAAGAATCCGGGACAGGATATTTGGAGTCAGACTTTAGATATGAATTAAACATTAATGGATTAATACAACTTTTTATTACACGCCTTCCCATTTTTCTCCTGCTATTTTATTGTATACGAAACATTTTCTTTAAAAAAGAACATATTCAATATAGCTACAGAATCTTTTTACAATATACTTATTGGCTAGTATATGTTTCCTATTTATTTAAGGGACAAGAAGTTTCTGCTTTTCTTTCCAATAGATTTTGGGATGCAGCATTATATCCTTTAACAATTTTTCTGGCTGGTTATTTATATAATAAACCACGCACTCGTTTTATTAAAAACTGTTTTTATTTATTGATACTCTCAAATCTGTATCATCTATCATATGCCTTTTTCAAAACATTATAATATATGAAAATTCTCGAAATAATTCCACAACTTAGCCAAGGAGGAGCAGAAAGATTTGTAGTAGACCTTTGCAACGAAATGTCAAAAGAACATGAAGTTGTATTGGTCGTCTTACACAATTTGAACCAACATGGCTTTTTTCGAAATGAACTAAACAAACGCGTCCGCATTATTAGTATGAACAAGAAGATGGGAATGGATTGGAAATTATTTTTTCGACTTGCTCATCTTATATGGAAAGAGCGGCCTGATATAGTTCATACTCATCTTCGAGGCATTGTGTATTCATTTCTTGCTTACGTTTTTTTTAAGAAAATTAAATTCATACACACGTTGCATACTGATGCCGAAAAAGAGGCAGGAAGAGATGTTGGCAAATGGTTTAGGAAATTTGCTTTTAATTTAAAATATGTGCATCCGGTAACTATCTCAGAGGAATCTCAACGTTCCTTCGAAGAATTTTATGGTTTTTCGCCTACTCTTATTTATAATGGTCGTCCTCCATATGATTTTAGTACAGATGTTTCTATAGTTAAGAGTGAATTGGAAAATTTAAAAATAAACAAGAGGTCGAAATTAATTATCAATATAGCACGTATTCAAACGCCTAAAAACCAGTTATCATTGGCTAAAGCAATTGATACTCTTAATCAGCAAGGTTATGATATAGAATTGGCAATAATAGGAAGCAAAACGGATAAAGATATTGTAAGCCAAATAGAGGCATTAAAATCTCCCTTTATACATCTTTTGGGAGCTCGTCCTAATCCTCGTGATTATATGCGTGTTGCTGATGCGTTTTGCTTGTCATCTACTTATGAGGGGATGCCGATTACACTAATTGAATGTTTTTCTGTAGGAGCAATTCCTCTTTGTACACCAGTCGGAGGTATTATTAATATGATACAAGATGGGCACAATGGGCTTCTTGCAAAAGGTTCAAGTCAAAAGGATATAGAGAATATGTTAAAACGTTTCTTGGCCTTAGGAAAAGAACAAATTGAAGAATTAAAAATCAATTCTGCTGAATCTTTTGTACATTTTGATATGACTAGTTGTTGTCAGAAATATTGTAAGTTAATGACTAATCTTATAAATATAAAGAAATGATAAAGAATATTCTATATTTTGGAAATAAACTTGCAGGTCATGGCATAAATCCAACAACGATAGATTTATTGGGAGTTATTCTTCAACAAGAATTTAATGTTGTATTATGTTCTGACAAACTAAATAAGTATTATCGGCTTTTTGATATGATTAAGACCTTTTTTATTCATAGAAAAAACGTTGATATTATTCTTATTGATACTTATAGTACTTCCAATTTTTGGTATGCATTAATAATTGCTAAATTAGCGCAGCTGTTCAAAATTCCTTATATACCTATTCTTCATGGAGGAGGATTACCAAAGCGATTAAAGAAGAATAGAAGGTTATGTAAGGATCTATTTGGTCATAGTGTAGTGAATGTTTCTCCTTCTGCCTATTTGCACAAAATATTTAGAGACTATGGGTATTCAAATATTTGTGTTATAAATAATCCGATAGATGAGAAACTTTATGTTCCATTACGACGTACAAGCCCTAGTTGTCCTAAACTTTTGTGGGTAAGATGCTTTCGTCAACAGTATAATCCGCAAATGGCGATAAAAGTGTTATCTTTAATAAAGAAAAAATATCCTCAGGCATCACTATGTATGGTTGGAGGGTTTGCAGATAGTAGTTTTTCTGAATGTAAACAACTTGTACAGAATCTTGGCGTAGAGAAAGATGTTACCTTTACAGGCAAATTGACCAAGAAAGATTGGATAGATAAATCAAAAGAATGTAATATCTTTATCAACACAACAACTGTGGATAATGCACCGCTTAGTGTTGTTGAGGCAATGGCATTAGGTCTTCCGGTTATCTCTACCAATGTAGGTGGAATGCCTTATCTTATAAATAATCATTTCAATGGAATATTGGTAGATAATAACAATGTAGAACAGATGTCAGATGCTATCTTAAATATAATGGGAAATAAAGATCTATATGATTCGTTGTCTAGGAAATCAATAGAATCAGGTTCCAGATATTTTTCTTCTAATGTATTGTCTGCTTGGAAAGAGCTGTTTGATAAAATAAGTTGTTACGAATAAATATATATTATGAAAGAATGGAAGAATACGTTGAAAAGGATATGTGAACGCTTAGGTCGCGACTATCCTAAAGAATGGATCTCGTTTCGATATTTTATGCGATTTCATAAGAATATTCATTGGAAGCATCCTAGAAATTTGAATGAAAAAATATTATATTTGTCTATCATGACAGATACAACTCAATGGACCGATTTGGCCGATAAATATAGAGTACGGAAATATGTGTCAGATTGCGGCTTTCAGAATAATCTGGTAGATTTATATGGAGTGTGGAAAGATGCTCGGGATATAGATTTTAGCCAGTTGCCGATGTCCTTTGTCTTGAAAACCAATCATGGGTCTGGTGAAATAAAAATAATTAAGGATAAAAACAAGATTGATAAAGAGCAGCTGATCAGTTATTTTAATAAAGCCATTGCACAACCGTATGGCGCGATTGAGTCGGGAAAACATTATTTGAGAATTTCTCCTTGTATCATTGCAGAGCAATTGTTATCCAGTGATGCGGTTTCTCAGAAATATTCTAAGTCTATAATAGACTATAAATTATGGTGCTTTAATGGTAAGGTGCAATATATATTCATATGTTCAAATCGTGATGAGCATGGATTGGATATCATGATGTATGACAAAGATTGGAATGCTCTTCCGGAATATTGTGTATTTTCGAAACATTATAGACGAGGTGAGATGCTTCCTAAGCCTGCCAATCTTTCGGAGATGATAAGTATGGCAGAAAAGCTCGCTCATCCTTTTCCGTGTGTAAGGGTTGATTTATATAGTGTTAACGAGAATATTTATTTTGGCGAAATGACATTTACTTCGCTGGGCGGGTTGATGAACTATTTTTCTGATGATTTTTTGAATAAGGCCGGCGATTTGATAGATTTGAATTATAAAGGATAATTATCTAATACAAATAAAATATTAAACATTTAATATATGAATATTGCAATAGTAGGTACCGGCTATGTCGGTTTGGTTTCAGGAACCTGTTTTGCAGAAATGGGTGTAGATGTTACTTGTGTAGATGTAAACGAACAGAAGATTCAGGCACTGCAGGCCGGAGAAGTGCCAATTTATGAACCGGGACTGGACGAAATGGTGCTGCGCAACCAACGTGAAGGCCGATTGCATTTTACAACCGACTTGACCACCTGTCTGGATAACGTAGAGGTGGTGTTCAGTGCCGTGGGTACTCCTCCTGATGAAGACGGTAGTGCCGACCTGTCTTACGTGCTGGAAGTGGCCCGTACGGTAGGCAAGAATCTGAATCATTATGTGGTACTGGTGACCAAATCGACGGTACCGGTAGGTACAGCCAAGTTGGTGAGAGCCGCCATACAGGAAGAGCTGGACAAGCGAGGTGTACAGGTGGAATATGATGTGGCCTCGAATCCGGAATTCCTGAAGGAAGGTGCCGCCATTAAGGACTTTATGTCGCCTGACCGCGTGGTGGTAGGTGTAGACTCTGAGCGGGCCAAGGAAATCATGTCGAAGCTCTACCGTCCGTTCCTGCTGAATAATTTCCGGGTTATCTTTACGGATATACCTTCGGCCGAGATGATAAAATATGCCGCCAATTCGATGCTGGCTACTCGTATTTCGTTTATGAACGACATTGCCAACTTGTGTGAACTGGTGGGTGCCGATGTCAATATGGTGCGTAAGGGCATAGGGTCGGATACCCGCATTGGCAATAAATTCCTTTATCCGGGTTGTGGCTATGGCGGTTCGTGCTTCCCCAAGGATGTGAAGGCCCTGATTAAGACGGCCCAGAAAAACGGATATACCATGCAGGTGCTGACTGCGGTTGAAGCCGTGAATGAAAAGCAGAAACGCGTGTTGTTTGACAAACTGAGCAAGTATTACAGTGGTGAACTGAAAGGCAAGGTAATTGCCCTTTGGGGACTGGCCTTTAAGCCGGAAACTGACGATATGCGTGAAGCCACGGCCTTGGTGCTGATTGACTTGCTGACGGCTGCCGGATGTACGGTGAAGGTGTATGACCCGGTGGCCATGAAGGAATGCAAGCGCCGTGTGGGCGATAAGGTGGTGTATGCGTCGGACATGTATGATGCAGCCCTGAATGCCGATGCCTTGCTGTTGCTGACGGAATGGAAGCAGTTCCGTTTGCCCAGCTGGGGGGTAGTCCGGAAGTCCATGAAGCACCCGCTGGTGATTGACGGCCGTAATATTTATGACCCTAAGGAAATGGAAGAGGCCGGTATGGAATATTTAAGCATTGGCCGATAAGTCGTGAGAAATCGGAGAGGCCGCGTAATGGGAATGTGAACGGCCTTTCCGATTATTGGATTCGTTAATTAAATTCATTGTAAAGCTGACTGATATGACACAGAAAGATTTGGGTATGGTGTCCATTATCATGCCGTCTTTTAATGCCGGTTCTTTCATAGCGGAGTCTATTGATTCCATTCTGCATCAGACCTATACGAATTGGGAGCTGCTGATTACGGATGACTGCTCGACGGACAATACCCAGGAAATTGTTGAAACGTATGCGGCGAAGGACAACCGCATTAAATATTTCCGTTTTACGGAAAATCAAGGTGCCGGTGCGGCTCGCAATCACGCGATAGCGCAGGCAAAGGGACGCTTTATTGCCTTTTGTGACAGTGACGACTGTTGGAAACCTGAGAAGTTGGCTCATCAGCTGAAGTTTATGGCAGAACACCGTGTAGGGGTCTGCTTCTCGTCCTATATCAAGTGTGATGAAGCCGGTGAGGAATTGGGAATGGTGGTAGCCTACAGGAAAATTAGGTATGCCGATATTGTCCGAAATAACTATATCGGCCTCCTTACCCTGATTTACGATACAGCGGAAATTGGAAAAATCTATATGCCTGTAATCCGTAAACGTCAGGACTGGGGCATGAATCTTTTACTGTTGCAAAAGATTCCGGTAGCTTATGGTTTGCTGGAACCTTTGGCTTATTATCGGATTCGGACGGATTCTCTTTCGAGAAACAAGAAAAAATTGATGAAGTATAATGTTCAGGTATATAGTTCGGTATTGCATTATAATGTGATTCGGGCATGGTGTATGTTCCTGTTTGTTTTCATGCCGCATTATGTAGCCAAGGCTTTACGTCTGAAAATCATAAACCGATAGTGAGTATATGCGCAGCAATCAACCTTTTTGGCAATTATTACGTTTCAGCCTGGGCGCGGATGCCAATTTTCCCTGTTCACTGTCTCCGCAGGAGTGGATGGACATATTTACAGAAGCCAAACGACAGGCTGTCGTGGGCATTCTGTATGCCGGGATAGAACGTCTGGCTGTTGAACAGCAACCTCCCCGGCAGTTGATGCTTCAGTGGTACGCCTATGTGCGTCAGATCCGTATAGCCAATCAGGTGTTGAATCGGGATGCGGTGCGTCTGGTGAATTGGTTTGCTCAATATGACTTTTATACTGTGATCCTAAAGGGGCAGGGACTGGGACTGTTGTATGCCGATCCCATGTTGCGTCAGCCGGGCGATGTGGATATCTGGGTGACAGGAGGCAGGCGGAAAGTGTTGGATTTCCTGAAGCGGAAGGGACTGAAGAGTCATGTGATGTATCATCATATGGATTTGCACGGTGTGGTTCCGTCGGCAACGGAAGTTCATTTTATGCCCACTTTCTTGCATTCGCCGTGGCACAATTACAGGTTGCAGCGCTTTTTTTCCCGACAATTGAACAGTCGGACTTTTGAAAGCCGTACTCTGGCAGGCGATGCCGGAAACATTAATGTGCCGTCTGCGGCATTTAATCGAGTGTTTGTATTGGCCCATCTGTACCGTCATCTATTGACGGAAGGCGTGGGCGTACGGCAGGTGGTAGACTATTACTACGTATTGCAGGAAAAACTGACGGAGTCAGAACGGGTGGAAACGGTGAAAGTGTTGCGACAGGCGGGAATGGCGCGGTTTGCGGCTGCCGTGATGTACGTATTGCAGCATTATCTGGGATTGTCAGAATCGCAATTGCTGTTGCCTCCAGATCAGAAAAGAGGGCTTTTCCTGTTACAGGAATTGCAGCGCTCAGGTAATTTCGGGCATTATGACAAACAAATGCATCGGTCGGGGCGTAACAGTAAGTTGGCTCGTCTGGTACTGATTATGCGCAGAAACTTTCGCTTTCTTCACGATTATCCGGCAGAAATATTATGCTATCCGATATTTCGCATGTACCATTTTATATGGCGCATGTTTGTGTAGATATATGGCTTTATCAGATTTAGGTGAAGACAGACGACGGAAGTGATTCGCAGCGGGCGGAGGCTTCCGTTTTTTGTGTCGTGAGGCGGAGGCGCGATTTTCGGGCGGAAAGGGGTGGCGGTAAGGCGAAAAGGATTATCTTTGTAAGACTGCGGCCGGTCCGAGAAGGAGCGGCGGCAGGACGAAACGGAAAAACAGAACAAATACATGGATACTGCGGAAACAACCACACGAAGCCGGCGACTGGCACGCAACACGATGATGCTGTACGTGAGGATGGTGCTGATGATGCTGGTGGCGCTGCTGACGGGGCGTCTGATACTGCAGGCGCTGGGCGTGACGGACTACGGCGTGTATAACGTGGTGGGCGGCGTGGTGGCCCTGTTCGGATTTATCGAGGGGTCGCTGGGCAGCGCTTCGTCGCGGTTTATCACGTTTGCGCTGGGGCGCGGCGACGAGGCGGACCTGAAGCGGGAGTTCAGCTGCGTGGTGGGCATACACTACGCGATGGCGGGACTGGTGTTGCTGCTGGCCGAGACGGTGGGGCTGTGGTTCGCGTGGCACAAGCTGGTGATTCCGCCCGACCGCACGGAGGCGGCTTTCTGGGTGTACCAGGGGGCGGTGGTGGCCAGCGTGGTGATGCTGGCGTCGGCGCCGTACAACGCGCTGATTATTGCTCACGAGCGGATGCGGGCTTTTGCCTGTATTTCGGTGTTCGAGACGCTGGCGCGGCTGGGCGTGGTGGGACTGCTGTTTGTGCTGCCGGGCGACAGGCTGGTGTGGTACGCGCTGCTGACGGTGGCGGTGCAGGTGGCGGTGAGGATGGTGTATGCGGGCTACTGCCGGCGTACCTTTGCCGAGAGCCGCTGGCGATGGACGTGGGACCGGGAACGGATGCGGGCCATCTTTGCCTACGCCGGATGGGTGCTGAACGGCAACCTGGCGGTGGTGGGGTGTACGCAGGGCCTGAACGTACTGCTGAACCTGTTTTTCGGACCGCTGGTGAACGCGGCGCAGGGCATTGCGATGCAGGTGCTGACGGCAGCCAACCAGCTGTTTGCCGGATTCCAGACGGCGGCCAATCCGCAGATTACGAAGAGCTACGCGCAGGGTGACCTGGACTATATGCACCGGCTGGTGCTGTCGGTGTCGCGCCTGTCGGCCTACCTGATGCTGGTGGTGGCGCTGCCGCTGATGTGGGAGGCGCCGTACCTGCTGAGGCTGTGGCTGGGGCAGGTGCCGGAGCACGCGGTGGACTTTGTGCGGATTTTCCTGCTGGTGGGGCTGAACACCACGCTGGTGGGGCCGACGGTGATGGCGGTGCACGCCACGGGGCGCATCCGCCGCTTCCAGCTGGTGGAGGGCACGCTGCTGCTGACGGTGGTGCCGGTGGGGTACGTGCTGCTGCGCGTGGGGCATGTGAGTGCCAACCAGGTGCTGCTGGCTTACCTGGGCATTGAGGTGCTGACGCAGCTGGTCAGGGTGTGGCTGGTGTATCCGATGATTGGGCTGCGCGTGGCGCAGTATTACACCAAGGTGATGTGGCCCATCGTTAAGGTGGGCGTGGTGGTGTGGATGCTGCCGGCCATGGCCTACCCGTGGGCACACGCCCATTTGCCGGAGCTGGCGGCCTGCGCCGTAATGGTGGCGACGTGCGTGGGCTCGACGGCATTGTGGACATACGTGCTGGGGCTGAACCGCAAGGAGCGTCGCTACGTGTGTGAAGTGGCGGCCGGGCGGCTGGCGCGCTGGCGGCGCACGGACAGACTTAAAGGAGAGGAGAAGGAATGATGGACCATATACGTTTGAGTTTCGTAATACCGGTGTACAACGCCGGGCCGTACCTGGAGCCGTGCCTGCGCTCGCTGGAGGAGCAGGGCCTGAAGGAGGGGGAGTATGAGGTGGTGTGCGTGGACGACGGCAGCACCGACGGCTCGTGGCAGACGCTGCAAAAATGGGAAGGGAGGAAAAAAAATTTCCGCGCCTTGCAGGAAAAACACGGCGGCGCCTCGTGTGCCCGCAACCGGGGGCTGGAGGTGGCGCAGGGAAAGTACGTGTGGATGGTGGACGCCGACGACCTGCTCGTGCCCCGCTGCGCCCCGCGTCTGCTGGAGCGCATGGAGCGGGAAGAGCTGGACGTGCTGACGCTGGGCGTGCAGGACTATACCGACGAGACGCACCGGGGCGCGGTGAGCAACGTGGCGCACAAGCTGCCGGGCGTGGTGACGGGACGGACCTACCTGCTGCACTGCGAGGTGGAGATGGCGTGCTGGTGTCTGCTGTTCAGGCGCGAGGTGGCCGTGACGCACGGGGTGCGCCTGATGGAGGGCATCACGCTGGAGGACCTGGAATTTGCGCCGCACCTGCTGATGTACTGCCGCAGGGTGGCTTCGGAAAGCCGGGTGTGCTATTACTACCGCCACAACATGGCGGGCATCAGCAAACGGAAGACGCCGGACTTTTACACCTACCGGCTGGCGTGCTGGCTGAAGGTGATGGACCGCCTGCAGGAGCATGAGCGGCAGGCGGGATGCCTGGGTCCGGTGATGGGCGACAAGGCGTACATGCTGCTGCTCTTCCTGTGGGAGAGCGACCTGGGCATGGCGGAGAAGATGCGCTACGTGGACCTGATGGAGCAGCACGGCGTGTTTGGCCTGCTGCGCAACCGGAAGATGATTTACAAGCGGCGCCACAGGCTGGCGGCCGCCGGCTTCAGGCTGCCGTGGGTGTATCGCCTGTTTTTGCGCCAGCCGTGGCTGAGGCCCCGACATTGAGCGGAAAGCGGTTTGCATGACATACGGAAGCGTCCCCGTCGTTCAGCACCTTAACGGAAAAGGGCTGAACGGCGGGGACGCTTCAGCACGGACGTGACCGGCTGTTTTTATTTATATACCCACCGGGTGAGGACATTACACGGGGTGGCGACAGCAAATTTGTAGAATTTGGAGGACGGATACTGGCTCAGGTCGACAACATAGCGGCCGGAACGGGCCTTGACCTTTCCGACGACCTTCCATTCGTCAGTTCCGCCGGAGGCAAAGCGGTTGGTGGTAGCCATGTAGATGGTGGCATCGGCCGAGGTCTTTTCGGATTTCCAGCTCAGAACAACCGTGTGGTCGTAGGGATGTGAGGCGAGGTCGTAGATGTCGGTAGGGCCGAAAAAGGCGATTCCGTCGCGCTCGAAGGCCACTTCCTGCGGCACCTCGAAGCCCATGAAGCGGCTCAGGGTGGGCTGGATGTCAACCAGCGAGAGCGAAGCATGGGTGAAATGGCGGTTGAGCTGCCTGATGTTGGTGGAAATCCATACGCTGCGTTCGCGGTTGAGCTGTCCGCCGTGGTCGTGTCCGCTTTCGTCGCGGCCGTGGTCGGTAGTTACGATAACCATCCACTCCTCGTCGAAATGGGCTTCGCGATATTGTACGGCCTGCCAGATGAGGCCCACCAGCTCGTCGGTCTTGCGGACGTAGCGGTCCATGTAAGCACCGTCGCCGAAGAGATGGAAGCCGGAGTCGGTATACCACAGATAAACCCAGCTGAGGTCGGGGGCGTCACGCCGGATACATTGGGCGGCCTCGTGGCTGACAACGGAGTCGATGCTGAAAATGTGCAGCTGGTCGGGGCGTGGCGGGAAACGCGCTTCGTCGAGCTCGTAACCGTCGTAAACGTAGTCGACGGTCAGGTTGCCGGTTTCGGGCTTTCCCGCTCCGATTAGTACGGTGCGATTGTCGGTCCAGCTGGAGAAGAGGGCCGTTTTACAAGGCTTTTTCTGGGCTTTGGCCAGACGGAAGATTGACCAGTAGTTGTAGTTGGGTTTCAGGTTTGAATTGCCGTTTACCCGATGCTTGTTCATCCACGTACCGGTCAGGATGTTCATGTAGCCGATGGCCGATATGGTAGGCGTTTGTGAGTAGCCGCCCACTTCGCCGCCGGTGTAGGCACGGGCGTAGCCGCCCTGGCGGGCAATGTCGAAAATATGGGTGGGACGGACCCGCTCGATGTAGTCGGCCGGAATGCCGTCCAGTACGATGTAAACGGCCTTGCGGGTCTTGGCCTGAGCAGAGCAGAGGCAGAACAGCAGGAGAAGGCAGGATAAGCAGGTTTTCATGTGTCGGTTTATTTACGGATTACAACAATGTTGAGACTCTTCTGGCCGTTGACGGGCACGGTTTTTGCTTCCAGACGCTTGCCGCTGACGTGGAGCACTTCGGTAGTGAGTGTGCGGAGGCTGAAAAAACCGTGTTTGTCGGTACGTACGGTTTGTCCCGCACTTTCGATTACGGCATTTTCAACGGGGTTGGCCTGCACGTCGCGAACGTATCCGGAAACGCTGATGGGCGCTTCCTTGATTGTGGTGCCTGAGGTTGCCGCAGCGGGTCCGGACGTGATGTGCTGCTCGTGGCTGAGGTCAACGCCGATGGTGCGGCGCAGGGCTATCTGGTCGGAAGCCGTGCCTACCTGCAGCTCGAACTGGCCGGGCTCAACGGTATATTCCATTTGGGCATTATAGAGTCCCAGGTCCTGTATGGGTACGTCTAGCTGTACCTTTTTTTCCTGACCGGCCGGAATCATGACTTTGGCAAAGGCTTTCAGCTCCTGAACGGGGGTCACTACGCTGGACACGAGGTCGCGAACGTACACCTGCACCACTTCCTTGCCGTCGGTCGGGCTGCTGTTGCGTACGCTGACGCTCAGATGTATGGTGTCGGTGGGAGCGTAGTCGGTCTTGTCCGTGAGCAGATTGCTGTATTCAAACTTGGAGTAGCTCAGTCCGTGGCCGAAAGCCCATAGCGGTCCGGGTGTTTCAAACACGTAGTCGCGGCCCGGCCGGTTGGGCTGACCCGGCTGGTGATAGAAGCCGCGGTCGGTGGGCAGGTGGTTGTAGTAGCAGGGCATGTTGCCCGTGCTTTGCGGGAAGGAATAGTTGAGCTTGCCCGAGGGATTGACTTTCCCGAACAGAATGTCGTAGAGGGCATAGCCTCCCTGCTCGCCGGGATACCATTGTACCAGAATGGCCGGAACATGGCGCTTGACCCACGGCATGGCAAACGGTTTTCCGGCAAGCAGCACTACGATGACGGGCTTTCCGGTGGCCTGCACCTGCTCAATCAGTTCCTGCTGACGGCCCGTCAGGCTCATGTCCGAGAGGTCATATCCCTCGCCGCAGGTGGCGTTGGTATAGTCGCGGGCCAGCGAAGCACTGGCTGACCCTACGACAACGATGCTCACGTCGCATCGCCGGGCTGCAGCCACGGCCTGGCTGATGCCGTCGGCGGAGTCGGTGTGGAGGTCGCAGCCCTTGGCGTATTCAATGCGCAAGTCCTTTCCGGCCTTTTCTCTGAACGCTTCGAGCAGGGTAACGCCGTCGTGGTTGCTGCGGCTCCAGGTGTAGTCGCCAAACTGCACCTGGTCGGCATTCGGCCCGATAAGGGCTACCGACTTCAGTTTCCTCAGGTCGAGCGGAAGCAGTTGCCCGTTGTTTTGCAGCAGTACGACGGATTCTTCCGTAATCTGACGGGCCAGGGCCTGCTGTTGCGGGGTGTGTATGTTTTTCCGGAACGACTTTTTCGTAGGAAACTGGTATTCAAACAGCCCCATGGCAAACTTGGCCGTCAGTACGCGGCGCACGGCCCTGTCGATGTCGGCCTGGCTCAGTTTGCCCTGGTCGGCAAGGGTTTGCAGGTGGCGGTAGCAGTTGATGTCGGCCTCCACGTCGAGTCCGGCGCCGAAGGCCTGCAGGGCGGCTTCCTGATTGTTGCGTGCCGTGTGGTGGAAATAGCTGAGCATGTCAATTGACCCCCAGTCGGAGTAGACGTACCCCTTGAATCCCCACGTGTCGCGCAGCAGGGTGGTCAGCAGATAGGGCGAGCCGGAATTGGGCACGCCGTCCCAGGAATTATAGGACGACATGACGGCCCACGGCTGCTGTGTGCGTACGATATATTCAAACGGTTTCATGAATACGGAAAGCAGCTCGCGCTGGCCGCACGAAACTGACGAGAGGTTCAGTCCGCCAGTAGGTGCGCCGTGGGGGCCGAAGTGTTTGAGCATGGGCGAGATGCCGTGGTCCAGATAGCCCCGGACCTGCATGGCTCCCATCCGGCTGGCCAGTAGCGGGTCTTCGCCAAAACATTCCTCCACACGCCCCCAGCGCAAGTCGCGGCATACGTCGACTACGGGGCTGAGAGTCTGGGTAATGCCCAGGGTCTTCAGTTCCTCGGCTACGGCAGAGGCCATGCGGTAGGAGAGGTCCGTATTGAACGTACTGCCCAGGGCAATGGCCTGCGGATAGATGGTACAGCCGTCGTTCACGGCACCGTGGAGCGACTCGCTCAGCGTGAATACGGGAATGCCCAGACGCGTGCTGTCAATCATATAGCGCTGAACATCGTTCATGATTTGGAAAGCCTGGGGGCCGGTCATGGTGATGCCCTCGAAAAATCCGATGCCGGCGTCACGGCATACGGCATGCAGTTTTTGCGGATTGAGCTTTCCGTTGTCAAGAATCATGTGGCTGCCCATTTGCATGAGCTGGGCCGTTTTCTCTTCCGGCGTCATACGCGACATCAGGTCGTCAACCCGTTCGGGGATACTGACCGAGGGGTCTTTGTATTTAATGTATTCGGCCTGCAGACGCATGGTCGGACTCAGGCAACAACCGGCCAGTACAAAAGGTAGTAGTAATTTTTTCATAACAGGATAAGGCGATTTAAAGGTTGTTTTTGGCCGGGTGACGCGGCTCTTGCGTCCGTCCGACAACAAATTTATGGAAAAAGTAGCGGATAGAGTCATGAATCTTGCGGATTTCGTCTGCATGACATGAAAAAAGCCCTGCCGTATGGTGTCGGTAGGGCTGTGGGCTTGGGCAGGGGAGTTATTGGCCGTGGATAAAGTCTTCGATTTCGCGAACAGCTTCGCGGGTCTTTCGGCGTACGTGGCGAAAATGAATGATACCGAGAACGGCACCGATAACAAATCCTACCGCTCCGCCGCAGCAGATGTATGGACCTCCTGATTTGGTGTAGCTCTCGTAGAGAAACAGGGCAAACCATCCGATGACAAAGGGGATGCTGAAATAGAGCCAGCGCTGGTTAAGACGGTCCATGCGCAGCAGTGAATGGCTGATTTCGACGAGGCTGCAGCGGGCCATGTCGGACGGGCGAATTCCTTTGGAACTGAAGTGCTGGTACACATAAGCTGCAAGCAGGAAACACGTAGTGAGTACCATGAGAATGAACGAATAGTCCAGAAAAGAGAACATGCCGTTGCAATAGAGCAGGCCGAAAATGATAATACAGTTTATTCTGCGTCTTTTGCGTTGCAGGTCGTTCAGCTTGTTTCGGGCCGACTGTTTGATGAGTTTTTCGTTGACAAGGCAGGTTTGGTTGAGCTTTTGTTTGAGCAGCATAATTTGCCGGCGCATTTCGTCGAATGTAGCCTGTTCGGGAACGGGGGTGGAAGTCATAGAGTCGTTCATGACGGAAAACTTTTTTATTGGAGGTTAGACATCTTTTTCAATGATTCCTTGATACGGTAGAGGCGCACCGACACGTTTTTGGCAGAGATGCCCACAATGGCGCCTATTTCTTCATAGCTCATATTTTCAAGCCAGAGCAGCACGATGGCGCGGTCAAAGGGGCGCAGACGGTGGATACGTTGATAGAGCTGGCGGATTTGGCGGGAGTCTTCGTCCGAATCGGTGAAGAGGTTGGGGTGCTCGGGGATCGGAACGCTGGGATGTCGTCGCTTTTTGCGCTGCCAGGTGAGGCAGGTATTGAAACTGACTTTCCAGATCCACGTGTCAATCTGGCTGAGTTGTCGAAAGGAGTCGATGCCCCGCCAAAGGTTGATGAGTACTTCCTGAAACAGGTCGTTGACCTCGTCGTCGTCGTGAGAGAACATGAAGCACACGGTATAGATGGTGCTCTGATGGGCCTCAATGGCTTTTGTAAAAGTTGATTCGTCCATAATATCCGTATCTTATCGGTTCGTTTCTGCCCGTTAGATGCACGAGAGAGGCAAAAAACTACATCAGGCAAGTGCTTTTTTTGCAAAAAAAGCGAAGTCCTGCATGAATGAGCGGAAGAGCAAGAAACATACATGGCATATCAGCCTTGGAGCGGATATGCCATGTATGCCAATATGCAGAAAGCGGGGAGAGGAGCTTAATAGTATATGATTTTGCGGTCAACGGCTCCTATGGGAGTTTCGCCCGATACGATGAGCAGGCCGGTCCAGTTTCCCTTTTCGTCCTGTTTGACATAGTGGTAGGTCAGCGTGTCGCCGTCGCTGACTTCAATTTTTACGACACGTCCTTCCTCGTCGTAGGTATATTTGCGCGAGTCCACGTAGCCGTCCATCTCGTTGTTGATGGAAAATTCCAGCAGCCGGCCCTGTTTGTCCCGCTTAACGTAGTCACTGGGCTGGTCGCCGTGTTCCGTAACGTTTCCGGCAGCGTCGGTCTCGGTCTTGCCGGTAGTGATGGGTGAGTCCTGCGTACTTTTTTGCCCGTTGTAGAATGTGTCTTCCGACGTTCCGGTCAGTTTGCCGGCCGTATATCGGTAACGCATGACGGAGGTCAGTTTGCCGTTTTCCGTCTTTTTGGTTTCGGCCAGTTTTCCGTCGGTTGTATATTGGTAGGCATATTCGGTTTTAGTGCCTTCAAATACGGTTGTCTTGCTTGTCAGTTTTCCGTTTCGGTCGTAGGTGCATTCGCTTTCCTCCGGATAGACACCCATTTCGCCCCAGGGGTCAGGCTTTCCGGCTCTGACCCATTTGCCGTTTTTCTTTTCTACGGTAAATACTTCCGTGACCACTTTGTTTGCTCCGCCTTTCACCGGCCCTGTGTCCGGAGTCATGTCGTATTGAAGCTGTCCCATTGCGCTTGTTGCGAACATCATGGCAGCAAGCGTCAGTAGTGTTTTTTTCATATCCATATCTTCATCTTTTGGAGGTAGGGTAAAATAATAAGAGTCGTGGAGGGTGCCGGATGGAGTGTCGCGTCATTCCTTCCGATCGCAATATACACAAAATATCTTGATATGAATAAGTTTTATACAGAAAATAAAGATGCAGGGACGTCAGGCAGAATGTCTTTATAGATTGTTTCCGCGTGTCATAAGCCGTATAGTTTGGATAAAAGTAGGAAATCGACTACGTTTTCTTGATACGCAAAACATTGCAAATCATTGAGAAAGGCTCTAATTCGGTGGAGATTTTTGCTCCACCTTTTATCTCCACCTTTTGCTCCACC
>ERZ779865.1071-NODE-1071-length-21488-cov-6.845799_pt1 | contig 21488 bp, 9 predicted proteins | sample MGYA00433088_ERZ779865 | MGnify/ENA primary metagenome ERZ779865 (study PRJEB29588, sample SAMEA2151703) | human gut metagenome | biome: human gut; feature: human-associated habitat; material: faeces | place: Denmark | collected 2008/2010 ... | reverse complement strand
TATATTTCAATAATTTCAAAGAACTATTTATCCACTTTTACGGGACAGTAGTGATCCTTATTATAAAAATTAGTGTTATATGAAAAAATTCTTATTAGCATTAGGCGCTTTTTCCGTAATTGGGCAATGTGCTATTGCCCAGGAAAAAGTAATTACGGGAGTTGTGGTCTCTTCTGAAGACGGATTGCCTATGACAGGTGTTGCCATCATGGATAAGCAGAGTAGCAATGGAGTGATGACCGACATGGACGGTAAATTCTCTATCCAAGTTTCACCACGCACTAAAAGCTTAAATGTTTCTTACTTAGGTTATAAGGCCGTAGATGTACAGATTAAGGGAACTACCATGAAAATTACAATGGAACCTGACTTAGTTGCTTTAGACGAAGTGATGGTAGTTGCCTACGGTACCGGCAAGAAATCATCGTTTACCGGTTCTGCGACCGTTGTAAAAAGTGACGCGCTCGAAAAGATCAAAGCCTCTAACGTAACACAGGCCCTGCAAGGTCAAAGTAGTGGTGTGCAAGTTCTCAATACTTCCGGTGAACCGGGTTCTGATGCAACCATCATGATTCGTGGTATCGGTTCTATGAATGCATCCAGCTCACCTTTATATGTAGTAGATGGAACGGCTTATGATGGTTACCTGAATGCCATCAACCCGGCCGATATCGAATCAATGACCGTTTTGAAAGATGCTTCGGCTACGGCCCTGTACGGATCACGTGCTGCCAACGGTGTCGTAATGATCACCACTAAGAAAGGTGCCAGCGAGAAAGGACAGCTCAACTTCCGTTCATCATGGGGCTGGTCGAGCTTAGCCGTTGATCTGCCTCGTACACTGACTCCCGATGAATTTGCCATCCTGACATGGCAGGCATTGTCTAACGGATATATGGATAACGGTTATTCGCAGTCGGACGCAGCCAACTATGCTTCTTCTTATCTGGTAGGACAATGGGGATGTAACCCGTATAATGTAGATATGCCGGTCGGACTGGACGGAAAGATGAATCCGGATGCCCAGTTGCTGTATTCCGGAGACTGGAGAGATGCCCTGATGAAATCCCGCCTGCGCCAAGAATATAATATTGACTTCAGCGGAAAATCAAAGAAAGCCGATTATTACTTGTCTGCCGGCTATCTGAACGATAAAGGTGTATTCACCGTATCTGAATTCGAACGCTTCACGGTCCGCGCCAATGTCAACTACGAAGTCAACAAATGGTTGAAGGTTGGTTTGAACGCCAATCTGGCACACGGCCTGAAGGAAGGATCTTCAAATGACCAGGTAGTGTGGATGCTGCGTTCGATGCCTTCTGTTTATCCGATTTATGAATGGGATGCCCAGGCAGGAGACTATGCCCGCGACAGCGACGGCAACCTGATCTATGATTACGGAGACTACCGCACTGCATGGAGCGGCTCTAACTTCGTAGCCGATAATGTTTACAATAAATATCCGTACACGACCGATAACGTTTCTGCCCGTACTTATTTCGAAATCAACTTCCTGCCGGGACTGAAATGGCGCACTAACTTCAACTTCGACTACTATCTGTATGGATATGACGGATATACCAACAGTGAATATGGTTTCGCAGCCGGTTATGGTGGTGAAGCTTACAAGCAAAACGACAAGAACTTCTCATGGACAGCCAACCACCTTCTGACATACGACAAGACGATTGGCGACCATTCATTCAACATCTTGTTAGGTCAGGAAGCATACTACCGCCAGTTCAAGAGCCTGCAAGCAGCAAAACGCGGATTGCCTTTCTTTGGAATCACAGAAATCGGAGCCGCTTCAGAAATGAGCTCCATGAATTCATATACCGACAATTACCGTTTGTTAAGCTGGTTCTCACGTGCGGAATATGATTATAACGACCGATATTACCTTTCTGCCAGCTTCCGTACGGATGGTTCTTCCCGCTTCTCTCCAGAAAGTCGTTGGGGTAAATTCTGGTCAGTCGGTGCATCTTGGCGTGTTTCCAACGAAGCCTTTATGGAAAGTACCAAAGGTTGGTTAGACAACTTGAAGCTGAAAGCCAGCTACGGAGCCGTAGGTAACGATAACTTAATGTCTGGTAATACCTCAATATACTATGCTTACCAGGGATTGTATGCAACAGGTATGAACAACTACAACGATGCCGGTGTAATGATCAGCCGTTTGGCAAACCCGACGCTGAAATGGGAAACCAACCTGCAAACCAACGTAGGTGTTGATTTCGCCCTGTTCAACCGCATCAACGGTAGCTTCGAATGGTTCAACCGTAAGTCAAAAGACTTGTTGTTCTATACTCCGAAAGCACCATCAACCGGATTTGGAAGCATTGAGCGAAATATCGGTGATGTCAAGAATACTGGTGTTGAATTCAACCTCGATATTGCCGCCATCAACAGTAAGGATTTCAAGTGGAATTTGAATCTGAATGGTTCACATTATAAAAACCGCATTACCAAACTGCCGCAAGACGAAATTAATTCAGGTTACTTCAAATGGCGCGAAGGCGAATCCCGCTATAACTTCTGGGGCGCTGAATATGCCGGAGTAAACCCGGAAACCGGTAACGACCAGTATTGGTATAATGTATATGAAACCGATGAAAACGGCAACAAAGTCGTAAAAGAACGTATCAAGACGGAAGATTATAATGCAGTAAATAGTGAAGACCAGAAGAAGTACTTAGGCGACGCTATTCCTAAATTCTTCGGTGGTATCACAAATAACTTCTCGTGGAAAGGTATCGACTTTTCGTTCATGATTTACTATAGCTTGGGTGGCAAACTGTACGACTCTGATTATGCTTCAGCTATGTCATACCGCACCGGTTACAGCATGCACCCGGATATGCTGGAAGCCTGGACTCCGGAAAATACAGATGCTAAATTCCCGAGAATCTCAACCGTTTATGGTAGCTATATGGGATCATATACATCGAAGTTCTTGTTCAACAACTCATTTGCCCGCCTCCGTAACGTAACATTAGGTTATACATTACCTCGCGAATGGACAAGCAAATTGCAGATCAATTCATTGCGTCTTTATGTACAAGGCGATAACATAGCTACATGGGGTAATGCAGCCCGCCGTGGTACCGATCCGGAACAAAGCATCGACGGTATTACCGCCAACCGCTTCCCGACAACGAAATCTATTTCGTTCGGTCTGCAGCTTAACTTGTAATGAAACAGTAATATAAGTTCAATAACAATTTTAACAAAGACAACTAATAAGAATATGAAATCAATTAAATACATATTGACAACCTGTGCGATCTCAGGCCTGCTTATTGGTGGAACAACGTCGTGCAGTGATTTTCTTGAGACCAACCCATCTACTGATGTTGCCGACAGTGAAGTATTCACAACCGTAAGTGGCGCGCAGGCTGCCTTGAACGGCTGTTATTATCAGATGAAATGCTACGGTGGTGGTGGCGCAAACCGCCAAGACGACTGGGGTATTCCTTCCTATCAGATGATATCAGATATTTCCGGTGAAGATGTCATGAGTAACGGAGGCGGATGGTATATCTATAATTATAACTATTGGGGTGAAACCCGTGGTGATATCTTCCGCTCGAGTCAGATATGGACTTACTACTACCGCCTGATCAACAACGCCAATTCCATCATTGCCTATGTAGATGACTGCGAAGGCGACGCAACCGAAAAGCAATACATCAAAGGCCAGGCATTGGCCATGCGTGGATGGGCTTATTTCTGGTTGAGCCGGTGGTTCCAGCAGACTTATCCGATTGCCAAGAATATGCCGGGTATGCCAATCTATACAGAACCATCCAATGTAAATACGCCGGGAGCACCGCGCGGTACACTGGAAGAAACTTATCAGCAGATTCTTTCTGACCTGACTGCTGCCGAACCGATGTTGGAAGGCTTTGTACGCAGTTCCAGTTACCCGAACGTAATCGATCAGTCGGTAGTTCAGGGTATTCTGTCAGAAGTTTATCAGGTAATGCGCGACTGGCCTAAATCAGAAGAATATGCGCGTAAGGTATTAGCCAAATATCCGCTGACAACCAACGATGATTACACAGCCGGTTTCAATGATGACTCAACTCCTTCATGGATCTGGAGTATCAAGCAGACCGAAGAACAGAACATGGGTGATTATTCTCCATTCGCCATGTGGTACAACGGAACCCGTTCTTGCTGGACATTCGCCTGCTTCATCCTGGCAGACGACTTCGTAAAACTGTTTGATGAAAGCGATATCCGCTACCAGCAGATGCAAAACTGGGACGACCCGGCAGGAACCAGCCGTAAGTTCTGGATTTCCATGAAATTCCGTGACAACGAAGACTGCCGTGGCTCTATGGTTGTAATGCGTTCAGACGAAATGTTGCTGAATGCCGCTGAAGCTTGTGCCCGTCAGGGAAAAGAATCGGAAGCCAAAGATTTGTTATGGCAGCTGCAGGATATGCGTGGTGCTGTCCGCACAGAAGCTTCGGGTGAAGAACTGGTAAAAGCAATCTGGATTGAACGCCGTAAGGAACTTTATGGTGAAGGCTTCGCACTCTTCGATATCATCCGTAACGAACTGCCTCTGGAACGTACTGGAAATCACGTAGACTGGGGAGGAGCAACGCCGTTCCCGGCTCGTTCTTGGAGACTGATCTATCAGATTCCGAATACAGAATTATTGAACAACGAATCAATGACGGATGCCGTATGGCCAAATGGCGACCAGAATCCGTATGATGGCGTTTATGAACCGCAACAATAATAGCATTTGAGGGAACCTTCGATAGGTTCCCTCTTTTTATGGATATAAAGGCCAACAAAAAAGGCTGCCAGCTACACCGGATGTCCGGTCGGCTGGCAGCCTTTCTTTATTCTATTAACTGCGTGTTATTTCTTCAGCGCAGCGATGCTTTCTTTCAAAGCAGCAATCTTTGTTTCTGCATCAGCCTGTTTCTTCCGTTCCATTTCAATCACCTGAGCCGGAGCCTTGCTGACAAACTTCTCATTGCTGAGTTTCTTCATCACACTCTGCAGGAATCCTTCCTGATATTTCAAGTCGGCTTCCAGTTTCTTCAGTTCTTCTTCCACATTGATCAGGTTGCCTAACGGTACGGCATATTCGGTTGTTCCCACCATAAAGGCAGCAGCGCCGTCGGCCTTATTACTTACCGTGGTAATAGCAGACAAGTTACACAGTTTCGCGATCACTGAATCAAAAGCAGCTACCGGATTCTCACCGACCACTTCCAGACTCAAGGCTTCTTTCTGGGCAATGTTCTTCTGCAAACGGATTGTACGGATGCCACCGATTACTTCCTTAACGACTTCGAACTTGGCGATAATTGCCTCATCATAGTTTTCTGCGACCTTCAATGTCTGAACCATGATGCTTTCTCCATCCTTACGCTCGTAAATATGCTGCCACAATTCTTCCGTGATAAACGGCATGAACGGATGAAGCAGCTTCAGCAGCGTATCGAAGAATTCCAATGTCTTCTCGTAAGTAGCCTTGTCAATCGGTTGTCCATAAGCCGGCTTGATCATTTCCAGATACCAGCTTGAGAATTCGTCCCAGAACAATTTGTAAACTGCCATCAGGGCTTCGCTCAAACGATATTTACTGAACAGGTCATTGACTTCGGCAGCAGTCTTCGACAACATCGCGTCAAACCACGAGATAGCCAGCTTCGCATATTCCGGCTGTTCGATTTCTGCCACATTCCAGCCTTTTACCAAGCGGAAGGCATTCCAGATCTTATTATTGAAGTTACGTCCTTGTTCACACAGCGCGTCATCAAACAGGATATCGTTTCCAGCCGGAGCAGACAACATCATACCCATACGGACACCATCGGCTCCGTACTTCTCGATCAGTTCCAGCGGATCCGGTGAGTTACCCAGCGACTTAGACATCTTACGTCCGATCTTGTCACGCACGATACCGGTGAAATAGACATTCCGGAAAGGCATATCGCCCATATATTCATAACCGGCCATGATCATACGTGCTACCCAGAAGAAGATGATATCCGGTCCGGTTACCAGAACAGAAGTCGGATAATAATACTTGATTTCTTCATTTCCCGGATTGTTGATGCCATCAAACAATGAAATCGGCCACAACCAAGAAGAGAACCATGTATCCAGACAGTCTTCATCCTGACGCAGATCTTCCACTTTCAGGGAAGTATTTCCCGTCTTTGCCTGAGCCAGCTTCAAGGCTTCTTCCGGTGTTTCTGCCACTACATAACCGCCTTCAGGCAAGAAATAAGCCGGAATCCGGTGTCCCCACCACAACTGACGGCTGATACACCAGTCCTTGATATTCTCCAGCCAGTTACGATACGTATTCTTATATTTCGGAGGATAGAATTTCAACTCATCATTCATGACCGGAGGCAAGGCCATATCAGCAAAGTGCTGCATCTTCAGGAACCATTGCATAGACAGCTTCGGTTCAATAGCCACATTGGTACGTTCAGAGAAACCAACCTTGTTGGTGTATGCTTCTACTTTTTCCAATAAACCGGCTGCGGCCAGGTCTTTCTCGATCTGCTCACGGACATCGAAACGATCCATGCCGACATACATACCGGCCGCTTCACTCAAGGTTCCGTTATCATTGAAGATGTCGATGCTTGGCAAGTTATACTTCTCGCCCAGCATATAGTCGTTCACGTCGTGTGCCGGAGTCACCTTCAAACAGCCCGTACCAAATTCAATATCTACATAATCGTCTTCGATTACCGGAATTTCCCGGTTAACCAGCGGGACGATCACTTTCTTTCCCTTCAGCCAATGATTCTTCGGGTCGTTCGGATTGATACACATAGCCGTATCACCCATGATCGTTTCCGGACGAGTCGTAGCCACAACAGCATAACGGCGGCCTTGTGCATCCCGATGAACAACTTCACCTTCCTCGCCTGTTTCGCCTTCACCGTTATCATTAGCCACATAATAACGCAAGTAATACAACTTGCTGTGTTCTTCCTTATAGATAACTTCCTCATCACTCAAGGCAGTCAAGGCCTTCGGATCCCAGTTGACCATCCGGACTCCCCGATAAATCAGGCCTTTATTATATAAATCGACAAAGACCTTGATCACGCTCTTGCTCCGTTCTTCATCCATGGTAAACGCCGTACGGTCCCAATCGCAGGAAGCGCCCAGCTTGCGCAACTGCTTCAAGATGATGCCACCGTGTTCTTCCGTCCACGCCCAGGCATGCTTCAAGAATTCCTCGCGGGTCAGATCCGTCTTCTTGATACCTTGCTGAGCCAGCTTATTGACAACCTTGGCTTCGGTAGCAATCGAAGCATGGTCTGTTCCCGGAACCCAGCAGGCATTCTTGCCCATCATGCGGGCACGACGTACCAAAATATCCTGAATAGTATTGTTAAGCATGTGACCCATGTGGAGCACGCCCGTCACATTTGGGGGCGGAATAACGACGGTATAAGGTTCACGACCGTCGGGTTTAGAACTGAAAAGCTTGTTGTCCAGCCAATACTGGTACCATTTACCCTCCACATCAGCGGGGTTATACTTACTTGCTAATTCCATTGTTTTATATCTTGTTATTAATTCACTATTTGCATCTAAAAAGACCCGTTATCACAAACGGAAGGCCAGTCTTCCGATATGCCTCTTCGGGCGAAGGAAATCAGACTGGCCTTCTGTCTGCCGTCTCTAAGAATCGACAAAAGTACGAAATTTATTGATTCTTCGATACTGGAAACTGTATTTTATATATTGGATTATCAACAAACTACCGGATCTGCTTGCCGGCCGGTATTACTGAATCTCCCACTCATACATCCCGGCAGCATACTTTTCCGGTAAAACCACCTCGAGTTTGACAGCCGACGTGCTGACGGGCGCAAAGTGAACGGTATTCGGATTTCCCTTCGAGACGGGATAAGCGTCGGCTTCGGAAACAGGCGTCCATTCGCCGGCTTCATTCTTGTAATAGACTTTCCAAGAACGGGGCAAACGGCAACTTCCCCACGGCGCATCGTCGTACCAGTAAACTGTCGAGCTGGAGACTTCTGTCTTTTCCGGGAATTCATAAACGATCCATTCGGTCGTTCCTTCCTTCGGCCACCAGTGATAATACGGGATAGTGCGGTCATTCTCGTCGGCCGGAACCAGTCCGTCGGTAATGGCTGTCAGCGACTTGGCCGGATGTGATGCCGAAACCTGACTCTTCGAGGCTAATGTCGGGATGGCTACCGGACGTGTTGCCCGGACTTCAGAAGGCAGCCAGACAGCCATGTTTCCGGGTCCGCGATGTGCCCAAGCATAATAAGGAATCAACGTCAGTTCCTGGTCTTTCACCACCAGACGTCCTTGTTCGTCGTATTCCAACGTCTGCACCGGCGTCTTAATCTGGTTCAATCCATACAGTAAATCCGGTCTTTCTACTACTTCGAACTGCGGGTGCTGGTTCATCAGCAGGCTCAAGACATTAAAGCTGTTGTCCGGCCATTCCGCACAATAGACGATCGGTCCGCGTTCAACCGCCATACGGCCGCGGTCGGCTTCCACCTTTCCGTTTGCCTTTACGGTACGGACTTCCATATCCAGTTGCAATTCTATGCGGTCACCTTTCTTCCATTTCCGCTCGATGGTGAAATAACCCTGTTCCAAAGCAGAAGTGACTGCTTCACCGTTCACCTTTACAGAATAACCCGGGCGTTTCCCGTCGGAATAAGTATACAGATCGCTCGGTACAACCTGATTTCTCACCCAGCCCGGAATACGGATCTTCATCGCAAACGTTCCGGCTGCGTTCTTATCTACCGTCAGTGTCACATGACCGTCCCACGGATAACGGGTTTCCTGATGCAGAATGACCTTCTTCCCTCCTACTTTCAGTTCGGCTTCGTTGCCCATGAACAGATTCACATACACCTGATTATCCTTCACCGCATACACATAACCCGGCAATGAAGGGATGAAGCGGCAGATATTAGACGGACAGCAGGCACAGCCGAACCAGGGCTGCCGCTGGTGCTGGCCCATCGATTCCAGCGGATTGGGATAGAAGAATCCGCCACCGTCGAGCGAGACGCCCGAGATCAGGCCATTATACAAGGTCCGTTCCAGTACGTCATAGTATTTGGCATCTCCATGCAAGAGGAACAAGCGGTAATTGACATAGACATTCCCGATGGCCGCACAGGTCTCACAGTAAGCCGACATGTTCGGCAATTCGTAATTCTTGCCAAAGGCTTCGCCCTGATTGGTCGCGCCAATACCACCCGTAATATAGAGTTTCTTCGAGACGATGTTATCCCAGATGCGGTCGATGGCTTGTACATACGATGTATCGCCTGTCAGGGCAGCCACATCGGCCATGCCGGCATACATATAGGCGGCACGGACAGCATGCCCCACGGCTTCATCCTGTTCAATGACCGGCTTGTGTGCCTGACTGTATTCATCTTTCCGGGAAGTATAACCGCGCTTATCCAGGAAGAATTTGGCCTGATCGAGGTATTTCTGATCGCCGGTTACCAAATACAATTTGGCCAATGCCATTTCGGCTATCTGATGACCGGGAACACGTACCACCTGTCCTTCTCCATCACCTATTTCACGACACACACAATCTGCATAGCGGATAGCGATATCCAGGAATTTCCTGCTGCCCGTAGCCTGATAATGCGCGATGGCTCCTTCTACCATGTGCCCCAAATTATAGAATTCATGGCTCAGCTCTTCCACCTTTTCCCAGCGCTTGCTGCCGGCCCATTCATGCGGATGCTTCGGATTCATCGTACGGGCCGTATACAGATAGCCGTCGGGCTCCTGGGCTGCCGCCACAATATCCAGCACACTGTCCATATAATGCGCCAATTGTTTATCCGGATAGGTCTGCAGGGAATAGCTGGCACCTTCGATCGTCTTATACACATCGGTATCGTCAAACGAATAGCCTGTCACTTTCGTCGTATCACTCGGATGCGCTGCCAGCTCGAAGTTACGGTAACGCCCTGTTTCCTCGCATTTGCTGAAGGCCAGCGGGATCGTTACTTCACGACTCGCTTTCAGGCGTTGCCCCCAAAAGGAATCAGAAACTTTCACGGAAGTAAAGGGTACAGGATCAATCGGATACCCATGTTTCAGCTGTTCTTTCTGGGCGAACAGGCTGTTTCCGGCCAGGCATCCTGCCAAAATAGTCATTACGAATCTTTTCATGGTTCTCATTTTATTCGGATTAAGAAGTGTTTCACTAACACATTTTGGCAAATGTAACAAGGTTTTGGTATAAATGCAAGATTCTTACCGATTTTATGCTCCGGCAGAAGAAAAACTGAAGCGCCTTTTTATCTATCAGCCGACATGAAAAAATCGGCAGATTTGCCCGAATATGATGCAAACCTGCCGATATATATCACTGATCAGACCGCCCGGCGGCCTCAGTCTTTAATTCTTCTTCAGGATGAGTAACCAGCCTTCTTTCGTCTTCACCGGAATAGATTCATCCAGACGGAATGAACGGGCTTCCTGGAAATCGGTTACCTGCGGAGCTTCGAGCGTCGCCTGTGCCGGATCGAATCCTAACGCTTTCCAGTTGAACGTCAATCTGACGGATTTGTCTTTCGCACTAAAATTACCGATCGATATCAAAACCTGGTCCGGTTTTACATAGGCTGTTGCCTTCACTTCCGGATCCGATGTCTGCACCGGACAATCTTCATCCCAATACCCGAGCATCTTCGCGTCTTCTATGCCGAACGATTTCCACAACGCCCAGACCGGAGCCGGCGAATACTTGCTGTATGAATGACGGCCCGTCGTTCCATACACCATTCCCAAGAAACGGTTTCCGCCGTCTTGCAGCATCTCGCTCATCTGCCCGAACGGAATGCCCGAGAAGGTAACGAACCATTCGTCCGGACGCATCTCGTTATAACGGAAGCTTTCGCCAAACCACAGACGGTCAACGTAAGGGAAGAAACCCGTGTACTGGTTGGCCGGACCAACGGAATACCACGTATTGGAATGCAAGTCGATCAGCGCTCCCGGATGATACTTTTCCATGATCTTCCGCATCCGCTTCATCACGGGGCGGTCGAATGACACATCATCCATGTAGATGCCATCCAGGTCATAATTCTCGAACATCCAGCGCAAGCCTTCCAGGTAATAATTGATCCAACGAGAGAAACCTGACAATACCAACGCCGCATCGGATGTCTCGTTCGGCAACTCAGTGTACCAGGCCGGACGATAATCGTCGATCAGATGTTCACAATGCCACGGCAGTCCGTACCCGACACCCGCAGCCAGTATCTCATGGTTCAAGCTCTTCAGCGCATAGATTTCTGTCGTATAATTAGTCAGCTCCCGAATGGTATAATACAGCTTGACCTTCCGTCCGAATTCATGTTCATGCTTAATAAAGGCTTTCAGTGAATCCTGTACGATAAACGGATAATTGATCACCGGGTTCAGCTTCTGCGCGTGATGGATATTGATGATATTGGCTCCTTCTTCGGCGGCCTTGTCGAAACCGGTATGAGGCGCATGGTAATAACGCTCGGAGAAATGTTTCGCCGTATTCACCGGCTTCAGCGGGGTGATCAGCAGGTCGAACTCGTAACTGCGGGGCTCGGCCGACAAGGTATCCACACCGGTACTGGCCACGACGAGCGACTGACCTCCTTTCGGTCCGGAAACCCGTATCGTTCCTTTTCCGTTATTCGCCCAGGCTCTTGGCGGAGCCGGTTTATAGTCATTCAGCAACGGACCGTGATAACTGCCTCCGCGGTATTCCACATGCAGACCGGCCTTGGCATTTCCCATCCAGTAGCTGTCCCACGGACCTTTCCAGTCCCATTGATACGACACCGGACGCGTTCCGCCACTGAATCCGGCTCCCATGAAATACTCCGACGCATACGGCGTATAGTTCGTTTCCAGCCGGATATCTTTCACGACCAGAGGCTGGTCGGTCGATACCTTCAGGTCATAATGCACATATCCGTCATATTCCATCGAAGCCTGGTTCTCGAAGCGGATTCCATCTTGCGTGGATGAAGCCGTCCACGAAACTAAGCCGCCGGCCTTCTTCTTCAGCGAAACATTCGTCGCCTCAAAAGGAATGGTGCCCTGGTTGGTCACAACCACAAAACGGAACGGCGCTGCCAGCACTTCCTTCTCGTTGATCTGAATGGAAGCCGGAAGTCCGTTATCCCCTACAAGCAAGGTCTTGTCCGTCGCCGTCACGGTCTTCCCGTCCAGCTGCATGGCCGTATAAGGCTTCACCGGGTTATTATCTTCTCCGATAGTCGAATTCAGCCATCTCAACCGGGCATGACGCCACAAATCATTATCTCCTTTATCCGCCAGAACTTCTTTTTCCACCCGGATTTCTACCGGAATCGTCTGAGGTGTTCCACCCTCACAACTCAGGGTCACACTTCCTTTATAAGTGCCCGTCTTGGCGTCTTCGGGGATTTGTACTCCGCACCACAGCGCCTGCACCTTTCCTTCCGGCACATTGACAGTAAATGTAATCGGCTTTCCATCCCAGTTAATGCCTTCCTGGTTAAAGCAGGTTATCTCCTCCTTCGGAATGACAGACGAACCGTTGGTCAGATCCGAAAAGTCAAGGTGTACCTGCTTCACAGCCTCATGAGCAGCCCAGACACCAATCTGCCACGTATAATATTCATTCCGCAACGCCACACCCTCGAAGCCGGCCGGCGATCCGTTCTTTACCCAACGGACCGGCAGCTCATTGGCCAAACGGATCGGGAACGCCCGGTCTTCGGGGAAAAGCACCGGATTCATCGGATAGACCTGTTTCAGACTGTCCATCTCGCGTGCCGTAGCCGCCAGGCCCATCGGCGTAAAGGCATCAAAGCGCGAACGGCTTTCAAAGCGCAGCACCTTTGCCTTCGGAACAGCCGCCGTCAAGCCGGATTTCCAAGCCTCATCCGCCTCATAAACCGGAGGCAGATAATCATTCCACGGCTTGCCATAACGGGCGTCATTCCATCCTTTCCGATATTTATATGGCAGGTAATACACATAATAGATTCCATCACCCGAAACCGGCTCAAACGTCACAGTGGCCGACTCAGCTGAAAAGTCAGACACACTCACGTTCTTTACTTCCGAGCCCGATTGAGCATCCACCACCACAACCTTCTTCGTCTCCGGCCGCAAGTCCGGTCTGCGCCAAGGCAAATACACCTGCACCGCCTTCTGCTCTTTTATACCGTTTACTTCTACTACCGCCCGGTGATTTCCCTGCATATCGGCTTTCCACATCGAATCGGCCACCACAAAGGGAATTCCATCCGGAGCATACGGCAAATACTGGCTGTCTCCGTCCGGCACTGCCGGTTTAGGCGAACAAGCCAGCAGGCAGCTCAATGCTCCTATACACACGCACACATATTTATTCATGCTCTTATTATTTTGAAACTACAACATTCCATCTTTCACAAAAATAAGCATTTATTCTTAATCTTATTCTATTCTTTTTTGACGGCTGTCTTTCTATTGGCTGTTTCTTATCGGGAAGTGATTGAAAAGTCATTCAGGGCAGATACATTATCCATTTCAGGAACATCTAAAAAGCATTTATCTATCGCGAATCAAAGAGATTATTATAATGGAAAAGCCTCCACCCCTTGAAGCTGCTACTTCTTGAGGTGAAGGCTCTTTCATTTACACGCCCCCGCCGCCTTCTGCGCCCTCGTCTTTATCGACGGTGAAGCGGGCGAACTTGGCGACATCGCGCATTTCCTGCAAGCGCTTGCCCGGATGGAACACCACCTTCGGTTTGCGGAGCATGGTCGCCGTGAATTCTTCGGGCGTGGCTGATCCGGCACTGCCCACGGCGATGCGGAAATTACCCAAATCACCGAACTGAACGATCTCGCTGTTCTTCAGGTGTGTTACCATGCCCCAGATCACACGGTCCAACACCGCCTTGATATCGGCCGAAGTCAGCGTACAGGTCTCAGCGATCTCATCGCACAAATCGTCAAACTCCACCCGGCGCGTGCTCACTGCCTGGGCATAATACAACTTTGCGTCTTCCAACGCACCCCTACTCATGTCTTTTCTCTGCACTAACGTATAAGAAATTGCCATAACTTTATCAGGACAAGTTTTTAATAGGTTCGGCAACCGCGCCTCTTCCTCTCTTGTCACACTACAAAGATACAACGTCCCAAAATCGCCGTGTGGATCAATGTGGATCAGTGTGGATGAGTGTGGACGAAAAGGGATCAAATGGGATCAGTGTGGATGAATGTGGATGAAATAAGGGGGAAGTTTTAGGGAAAATGGCCGACTGGAGCAGACAAAAACCGGCATTCTTCATTATGCGAAGTAGAGGCGCAGCGCTGCTGCGCCTCGGGTGTTGGGGTGAATAGCGGTCGATGGGGAAAAATATGGAATCTATATTATTGTGGTTAATATTCAATTTAGTATCTTTGTGATATAAGCAACAGTAAGACATACAGCTATATGCTTGAGATGCTGTTGTGATTTGCTTTCAATTTAGTATCTTTGTGATATAAGCAACAGTATGCAAATATAAATACAATTTACACAACACGTTGTGATTTGCTTTCAATTTAGTATCTTTGTGATATAAGCAACAGTTTCTTCACTGCTAACAAAATGCTTTAGGCTGTTGTGATTTGCTTTCAATTTAGTATCTTTGTGATATAAGCAACAGTTACCTAAGTATTTATCTTTAAGGACATTGGTTGTGATTTGCTTTCAATTTAGTATCTTTGTGATATAAGCAACAGTCGGGCTGTATTATCATAACAGTCGATTATGGTTGTGATTTGCTTTCAATTTAGTATCTTTGTGATATAAGCAACAGTAGATTGTTTATATCTATTTATTATTCAATACGTTATTGAATGATCTTGAAAATAAAAAAACAAGTTGCTTATCATAAAAAATCCCGTTTATTTACGGGATTTTTTATTCCTAAAATAGCTCCAGTTGCTGTCCTGGCGAATTAACAGAAAGCGGTTTTTTCCCATAAAACAATTCAATTTGCCCAAATTGTTTATCTGTAATGCATAATATGCCTACTTGTCCGAATTCGGGAAGGAATGATTTTACCCGTCTGATATGCACTTCTGCATTTTCTGTACTTGCACAATGACGCACATAAATTGAAAACTGAAACATCGTGAATCCATCTCTTTGCAGATTTTTTCGGAAAAGAGCATAAGCTTTTTTATCTTTCTTTGTTTCCGTTGGCAAATCAAAAAAGACAAGAACCCACATGATGCGATATTCACTAAATCTGTCCATAAACAGGCATTTCCGGATAACTTATCTTACGTAATTCTCCTGAGAAACATTTATATAAGGATGCTGTGGTTTGGGAAGCTGCAATCATTAATGGACTTCGTTTATTATTAATTCCTACTTCTAATGTTGGAATAGACAACAATCGAGCTTTTATTTCTTTCGACAATTCAATAGAACTACCATATTCCTGTATGAGTTGAAAAACTAACACATCGACATATGGACGATATGGTTCCATAATGTCATCAGCCAAACAATAAGCATTATATCGATTGTGATGATGGATGCCTAAAGTTGGCAATAATCCAGTAGAAACTAAAGATCTGGCTATCACAGCACGCAAGATCGCATATCCGTAATTTAAAAGATGGTTAGGAGGAACTCCTTCCCTATCTCGGGTGAATCCATCAAGGTGTGCAAACAGTGTTTTCCAATAAAAGGCTGCCGCTCTAGCTTCTAAATTGTCTGAATCTCCACTTTTTACCTCATTACTCCATATTTGCATGCAAGGAAATATTTCTTTTAAACAAAGCGATAAAGCAGCAAACTGATTAGCTATTTTTGCCTTAATAGTCTGTTGCCAAAGCTGTTTCTTGAGCGGAACAGAAGCCGATAATTGTTCCCGGAACCTTTCGTTTTGTACCGTATTTCCAGACAAAGGTAATAACAGTCCCGTTGGCATACTTTTAGAATCACAGGTGATTACACTGCAATTATTTGATAAAAGAGCATCAAGCGTTCCTGAAGTCAATGTAATTTGTTTATGATCTAATATGACGATTCCAATATCTTCAATTGGCTTTGTCACAACTGCCTGTTGCCTGAAAGAATCCGGAAGTGAAGGATTTTTCTCCACTTCCGGCAACTTGATTACCAACTGACTGTTTTTTATCGACAAATAGGCCGGATTTCCAAAATAAAGTGTCTTTTTTATCATGTAGCAGATATTATTCAGTCTGGTTTAACAGTGAAATATTTCCCAAGCGATCTACACGTAAAGGAATACAAACCTCTTTGATCATTTCTCCAGTAATTGCCTTTTCCATTTTATTTAATGATGAAAATTCATTTTTATCCCATATCATATTAGCAATATTTTGCTTGATAAAAAAGCACTGACTTCCAGTTGAAGAAACCATTTTATATATTCGATTCCGGTCTATCGGGAACTGAATATCTCCTGCATTCAGTTCTTCTTGTTTAGGAACGTACACCAGATTATTAGGCGATAAAACAAAAACAGGTGAATCTCCATTTTTATTTTCGGGAGCAGAAGGCAATCCTCTTTTTTGTCGGCTGATAACTACATTTAAAGGAATGCTTGCATACGATCGTTTCTTTATCAGATTCCCCGTTTTTTTGTCTTCTTCGGTTGTTTCATAAACAGCAAAAAACAGATTGGTTCCTTTGGCTGCTTCTACAAACTTACGAGATTTATTACCAGCTTTGCCAATGGCAAATTTATCAGCTTTCTCATAATATCTTACTTTGTAAATAGGCTGATGACTTTTACCATCGTTCAACGAGATAATATCTTGGTTCATCTGATCAATTCCATCCGGAGAAAAGGCTATTTCAGCTTTTCCCTGATTCCGTTCCAGATGATTCAATAATATTTTCTGAATACCTGTGTCTGTAACACTTTCCTTTATTTTCTTCCTATCGAAACTTGTATCTAATGGTTTGCGGGTAGCAAAATACCGATCTTTTGTTTCTTGGGTATAATAATATACTTCTATTTTTTTCAGATTAATATCTTGCCAAACATCTGCCTGTTCTTCAAAATATTTATTGATCTGTTTTACATCATATTGGTTCTTAATCAATTCTTGCAATTTATGTTTCAGGTCTTTATCTACAATGCTTGTTATCTGTTTCAATGCTTCATTTAGGGAAACCGTTTTTTTCATCCGCAGATTGACTTCTCCAAAAACAGTGTCTTTGTGCATCGGTTGTCGTATGGCCCAACTATCACCTTTTGTTTGCTTGACTAATACTTTTTTCCCGGTTGCGTCATAATGTAGGTAATGGTTAGTTGTCCGATTAATAATACGCAGATTCTGTTTGAAACTGACAACGATTCCTTTTAAAGCCTGATATACATCTTGCGGAAATGTTTCCCAAGGTTTGCGTAAAACCCATTGATAATTACCGGTTGCATTGATCTTTGTTTTCTCGCATAATATATGCTGTAAATCATAGCGTGTTATTGTTGATCCTTTCAGTGCTGACGCATTATTCAGATAATTAACAATATTCCGGTTGGCACAGGCAATTATAATTGCATCCATCGCATGATGACGATGGTCAATACGCTTCTTATTAAAACCTTTCTGCAAATAAAGCGGTATCGCTGGAATCTCGTGTCCTTGGGCACTGATGGTTGTAAAATCATTTGTTCCCTGTAATTTATTCAATCGTTGAAAACGAGGTAAAATGATTTTATTCCAGATATCCATGATTCCCCAATCTCGTTTTAACCGGTCTGTAATACCACCAGTACAAACAATGACATTTTTAGATATTGCTTCTTGCTCGTTTTCTTCCCGAACGATATTCGATAAAAGAGATTTAACTACCTTACTGATATATCGACTATCATTTAATTGCCGCTCAATGAATTTTTCAGGAATATCTTCAAGTAAGAGTTTTTCCATTTTTGCCCGGTTGGCTGCATAATGTTGTTTCACAAAAGCTTCATAATCTTCCACTGAGAAGATCGTAGCCTCTTCGCCATTACCTAATGAAACTTTTTCACCATGATGTTTCTGGATGAACTCATATCCTAAACTATTATCTTTTAATTTATTTACTGCCGATTCGCAAATTACTTTATTGGTTAGCGAATCGTCAAAATAACGGGACTGAGGAATGATGTGTTCAATCTCGAAAGCGGGTGTAAACAATTTGCCCAGAGGTATAATTCTTCCCGTATATGGCGAACGATATTTTTGTTCCAACCATAATTTATATCGTAATACTTCTGATCGAGTCGGTCGTTTATTTACATCACTTTCACGAAACTTTTTCAATATCAGTGCTACATCTTCCGGAATATTCGGCTCATTTGACAAAGCAAAGTCCTCGTATATTCTTAATATTTCCTGTTGGCTGGGAGAATAAGGACGGACATTCTCTATTTCAAATTCCGGATTCATAAATTCTGTGAGCAGAGCTTTAATTCGTAAGTTGATATTTTCATTTTCTAATGCTTGCGCTGTCATCTTAGCTCTTTTATCAGCCGGATTCTTCATTTCTCTGCCTAATTCAATATGAATCTCGTCTAACTTCCCTTCTTGTTTCCAGATATCCCGAACTGTACGTAGTGTTTCTGTAATAACTTGTTCTACAATAGGATTACGCAAAGAATGTTGTTTGAAAGCATTCAAATAATCATCTATATCAGAAGGCTTTTCCCACTTGTTGTTATTTTTACTTTCTGAATGGCGGTCATAAACTACATAACAGGCCAGCCAGAGAGGTAATCCTTTAAAAGATGTAATTTCCTGTAAGTGAAAAGCCAGATCGCGGACTCGCATACGGATTGTCTCATCACATACACCAGAAAGTATTTTTTCAATTCGTTCTTGGGTTTTCAGGTCAATATTCTTTTCACTCCAATATTTCCCCATGCGCATAAGTGACAATAATTTCTTTATGGCCTTTTGTGAGTAAGCACCATATTCCTTTTCAAAAGGAGGCATTTTAGCAAATGCCGATACAAAAGTTGTATCTAATTGATGCTTATCAGCAAAAGTTTGTAATGCCTTTTCTATTTCCTGTTTATCTGTTATTGAATATAAGATGTGCCATAAACTTTCTTCCATTTCTTTAGTCAAAAATGAAGAGGAAATACCTATCTTTTCTAAACGGTTTGTTATGGCCCATCTTGTTTCATTACAAGGATATGGTTTGTCTTCTACATAATTCCACCGATAGTTTATCTGTTCATTCTTTTTCAGTTGAAAAGGTTTATATTTTAATAGTTCTTTTTGTGTAATATTTTTCTGTTCATAGAGCCAATCAAATAAAGCGACATAGTCATCTTCATTCCGTAAAAATTCAGAAGTCACATCCACATCTGTTTTGAGAGATGTCCCAATCTTTTTTTCTCGTTGGTAAATGCGTAAATTAGATATAAATTGCCATAATCGGAATTCTTGAAACAGAGGATGCGATTTAGCAATACACTTTAAAGCAACCGAACATTTATTACCTTCTTTATCTTTATAAATGCGAGCTTCGTAAGGACAATCAGCAATTAATGAAACTTTACTTTTTAATGGTCGCTGGTAAAACAGCATATCTTCTATCAATAAATAAGTAAAATCATGTGTTGATAACATCTCACGATGTGACTCATTAGACGGATAAAGTTCATTCACGCAAGCATAATACAAATCTTGGTCGTTCAATTCCGGATGAAAGTTTTTTTGAACTTCCAAGATAGTTTTCAATTCTTCTTTATAATATTTGCGTTCAATAGTCCGGATGAGTTTTCCACGAATCTTTTGATTCGGTACATTTAGCAGGGATTCATAAATATAAGTACCAACTGTCAGTTTGCTTTGATCAATGATTGATTCGCTCTTTTTCTTTAACAAATTCCAATCATCTTCTTTGGGAGCCCGAAAAGATCTTTTGACATTTCCGTCTTTGTCAATCTTCGGATTACCTGTTTCATCTAATTCAGTGGTGACAACAAATTCTTTGATTTTCCCACTCCAGTCTAAAGGAACATTACTTGAACGGCGGTATATCCAACCATTTTCTAAATGAATATTATACCACGTATCTTTGCCTTTCTTTTCGCCGGTATTTTCTACAGAAACAACCCGCAGAGCATAATATTCCACACGTTTTTTAGAATCTTCTTCCTCTTCTTCTCCGCGAAGCTGATAATAACCTCGCTTTTGATTGAAATTCAGGATAAGCCAAGCCAATTCTTCTTTGCTGATTTTTTGTGTCAAAGCTTTTTTACGCAGATAGTAAATTGTCCAATCATATGGTACTTTTTTTCCGTTGGCAATTAATTCTGGATGCCTTAACTGAAAATCAGTCAGCATTTCAAGAAAAGAATCTTGAAATATAAATTGATATTTTCCATTCTCTGTTTTTATCCACGGAAGTTTAGGTTCAGAATCAGGAATAAACTTCCCATATCGGTCAATTTGCCGCGCATAATGTTTGGGTAAAAATCCCATTAAAGACAATACTCGATGTAGTCGCTCTCTACGGAGTAAACTTCTTTCCAATAATCGGCGAACACCTCTGAGTCTTGTACGTTCTGCTGTTTGTGATTTTGAATTTCCTTTATCAAAATCACCTAAAATAGCAGCATCCATGGGAATAATTCGACTTCCACATGACGATATATTTTGTAAGCTATCTGTGTTATCTTCTTTTTGTGAGGCGTTTATTACAGCCCATCCGATACTGTTTGTTCCTAAATCTAATCCTAATATTTTTTTCATGATATAAATTCATTAATGCATCTACAAAAATATAAAAAAGAATTAATAATAAAACTAAATACCCTTTTTTTCATATCTTTGTCAAACTAAATTGAAGCAAATCACAATAAGGATTATTCCGTTGTGAAAACATTTAAAGCGGTCTTGTTGAAAGGTCGCTTTCTTTTTTTATACTTTCTCATTTACCCCAAAACAATATCATCAATAAATACGCACGAAAAAAACGCCACTCCAAAAGGAACAGTCCTTTCAGAGTGGCGCCAGTAAAAATCAGATTATCTGTCAGCCGGATTATTTATATTCATCCCAGCTCTTGATAGCGATATCATCGATAGTCATCGTACAGAATGCATGAATGAAGGCACTGGCCAGACGTGCATTCGTAACCAGAGGAATATTCAGATCGACAGCTGCACGGCGGATCTTGTAACCGTTATCCAGCTCACCTGCTGACAGGTCACGCGGAATATTCACTACCATGTCGATTTCCTTCTTATGAAGCATTTCCAAAGCCTGAGGATGTCCTTCCTCGCTCGGCCAGTATACACGGGTGTTTTCAATTCCATTTTCTGTAAGGAACTTCGAAGAACCACCTGTTGCAAAGATATTGTAGCCTTTCTTCTTCAATTCCTGAGCAGCCTTCAGCATTTCCACCTTCTGCTTCGGTGTTCCGGTAGACATCAGAATGTTCTTTTCCGGAATGCGGTAACCGAC
>ERZ779865.1066-NODE-1066-length-21530-cov-4.639022_pt1 | contig 21530 bp, 20 predicted proteins | sample MGYA00433088_ERZ779865 | MGnify/ENA primary metagenome ERZ779865 (study PRJEB29588, sample SAMEA2151703) | human gut metagenome | biome: human gut; feature: human-associated habitat; material: faeces | place: Denmark | collected 2008/2010 ... | reverse complement strand
TCTCCTTATCTAATATCTGTATGATTTTTTGAAAAAAAGCCTGACAAGTAAACGCATCACGAATATGCGGTTATCCTGTCAGGCTCTCTTCTCTCACGCCTCTTATTCTATTTTTTTATTATTCTACCACGGAATGGCACCATAAAGCAATACCGCAGCGACAGCTCCAATTACCGGTCCTACTAAAGTTACGACACCGTATCCCCAGTTTGAACTTCCTTTTCCTTTGATTGGAAGTACTGCATGAGCCAGACGTGGTCCAAGATCTCTTGCCGGGTTGATCGCATAACCGGTCAGTCCGCCAAGTGACATACCTACTGATACGATAATTCCGAATACAAATAATTTGTCAACGCCTGTGGAAAGTCCTGTCACGTTTCCAATTCCCTTGATCGCAAATACAAGGATAAATGTTCCAACTGCCTCACTGAAAATATTCAGTCCTGTGTTTGCAATCGAAGGTCCTGTACAGAATACACCAAGCTTTGTTCCCGGATCTTCTGTGGCGTCAAACTGTCCTTTGAAAAGTAAATAAACGATACAGCCGCCTACGAATGCTCCTGCGATCTGGGCGATGATATATCCAGGAACCATCGACCATGCAAAACTTCCGTCCACTGCAAGCGCGATTGTAAGTGCCGGATTAAAGGAAGCTCCTGAAGCCTCTCCGAAAATAAATGCCGGAAGCAGAACTGCAAGACCCCAGGCAAATGTAATCTGAACCGCGCCGGCACCTTTCATACCGGATTTGTTAAGGTTCACATTTGCTACTACTCCATCTCCAAGAATAATAAGTATCATTGTTCCAAGAAACTCTGCTATATAAGGTAACATAATAAGTCCCCCTTTTCCCTATTCAATGTTCCGTTTTCATTTCCTTTTTACTGTCAAAATCTAATCTTCTTTTGCCCATCCGTAAGCATATTTGACAGCCTTATTCCAGCCTTTGATCCGTTTTTCTCTTTCTTCATCTGCAATCTTTGGCTCGAATGTCTTATCAATTGCCCAGTTCTTAATAACATCCTCTTTACTTGCCCAGTATCCAACTGCAAGACCTGCAAGATAAGCAGCTCCCATTGCGGTTGTCTCTACACACTGCGGACGGTTAACCGGTGCATTGATGATGTCAGACTGTGTCTGCATCAGGAAATCATTTGCACTTGCTCCACCGTCAACCTTAAGTGCTGCAAGTTCAATTCCAGAGTCAGCTTTCATTGCTTCCAGAACATCATTTACCTGATAAGCAAGGGATTCCAGAGTTGCGCGGATAATGTGATATTTATTAACGCCACGTGTAATTCCTACGATCGTTCCTCTTGCATACTGATCCCAGTGCGGTGCTCCAAGTCCGGTAAATGCAGGTACTACATAGCATCCATTTGTATCTTTTACTTTCTTAGCCATGTATTCTGAATCCGGTGCGGAATCAATAATACGAAGTTCATCTCTCAGCCACTGAATTGCAGCTCCTGCCACGAAAATTGAACCTTCCAGTGCATAATTTACTTTTCCGTCCAGTCCCCATGCAATCGTCGTTACCAGACCATTCTTGGAAAATACCGGTTTCTCGCCTGTGTTCATCAGAAGGAAACATCCGGTTCCATATGTATTCTTTGCCTCTCCTGCATGAAAACAGGTCTGACCAAACAACGCTGACTGCTGGTCTCCGGCAGCACCCGCGATTGGGATCGGTCCACCGAGATAGGAAGGATCTGCTTCCCCGTAAATACAGCTTGACGGTTTCGGCTCCGGCAGCATACATTTTGGAATATTTAACTCTGCCAAAATCTCATCATCCCACTGAAGGGTATTGATGTTAAATAACATCGTTCTGGATGCATTAGAATAATCGGTTACATGAACAGCGCCTTTTGTCAGTTTCCAGATCAGCCAGGTCTCTACTGTACCAAATAACAGTTCCCCTTTCTCTGCCCTTTCTCTTGCGCCCGGTACATTGTCAAGCAGCCATTTTACCTTGGTGCCGGAAAAATATGCATCAATGACAAGACCTGTTTTTTCCCTGAATTTATCGGTAAGTCCCTTTTCTTTTAAAGTATCACAATATTCGGAAGTTCTGCGGCACTGCCATACGATTGCATGATGGATCGGCTCTCCGGTCTCCTTATCCCAGACGATCGTTGTCTCACGCTGGTTGGTAATACCGATTGCTGCGATATCTTCTGCTGTCGCATTGATCATGTTCATCGCCTCAACTGCAACACCGAGCATACTCGCCCAGATCTCATCTGCATCATGCTCAACCCAGCCCGGTTGCGGGAAATACTGTGTAAATTCCCGCTGTGCCACGCTGCACATTTCACCTTTTTCATTGAATAAAATACATCGGTTGCTGGTCGTTCCCGCGTCCAATGCCATTACATATTTTGCCATATGTCTCCTCCTTTACATTTCCCATACATGATGATTTGTGGATGAAACTGCCATCGCCCCCACTGACAGCGCCCCCATCACATCTTCTTTATCTGATATCAGCCCCCCTGCAATGATCGGCGTTTTCACCAAATGACTGATACGTGCAATGACTTTTGGCATCACTCCCGGAAGAACCTCTATAAAATCCGCCTTTGCACTGTACTGCTGCTGTTTGATATTTTCAAAAGCCATCGAATCCAACAGAAAAACCCGGAGTACCGTATACATGGACAATTCCCTTGCTTTTTTGATCAGTGCCGGCTTCGTCGAGATGATTCCATCCGCTTTCGTCTGCTCTTTTATAAATTCCACTGCAATCTCTTTTGGGCTTAATCCACCGACCAGATCCATATGTACCATGGCAATCTTGCCTGCATCCTTTATGGTCTTTACGATTGCTCCGATGGAACAGACATCTCCGAATAAAATAAACATCACTTTAATGTCATCCTTCTTACAGCACTCCATCACATCTTCCATATTTTTGACTGCTGCAATAATTGGATTATCTGCTACTGCTTCGTAAAAATCCTGATTCATCATTATCCTCTTCCTCTGAAACCTGTTATCTAATCTTTCGTATAACAGAACAAAGAGTTGCTTGCGACTCTTTCGCGCTCGAGCGGTGCTGTTTACAGCTAACTTCTACTCCGCGAGATGTGCATCCCGCCCGGAGGGCTTTTTAATTCATAGGACGTAATTTCCTATGAATTAAAAAAGAGCGCCACTACCAACGGCTTTATCAACCGCTCTCATTCGCTCTCCTATCTTGGCTTTCTTATTGAATTGATTGTATTGTATCACTTTAAACGATCAGATTCAACCATTTTCATCCATGCTTTTTAACTTTTCTTCGCATGCCTGCACCGTGCGTGTCCCCATGCCTAAATCCATACCAAGGATTCCATATTCGTCTCCTGCGGAAAGCCCGACGATTTTAATATCTCCATCTTTATTATCCTGAAACAGCAACGTAATACAGGTAGAATTGCCCGGTATCACATCTTTCAAGTTACCATGGACTACCTTCTCAAATACAGCCATATGAAACTCCTCCCCCACAATGTTTTTCCTGCACAGCTACCATTTAAAATTGATTTTTAAGATGATGCTGGGGGCGAATAGGGCATTCATAGCACAACGACTGACAAATTGCACAAAGTCGAGACTGCTTTTGTGACTTTGGTAGAAAATTAGTAACTCTTAGTTTGCCTGTCAATGCATAGTGTTTTGCTGCCATGGACGGCAGCAAAAGTCTTAACGTCCCATGGACGGGGCGTTTAAGACGTACACGTCACTCCGAGAAAATTCTAAACAGGCAAACTTAGATTTTCTTATTTTCGTACAACGGAACAAAACAGGCACGGCTTTGTGCAATTTGTCAGTCAAGAAATTTAAATGCCCTATTTGACCCCAACATTACCTTTACAACAATTTTACATCATTGATTTTGTAACGTCAATTACGCTGCCAGCACTTCAAGCACCGCCTCCGCCAGTTTTTTGTGACCTTCCTCATTCAGATGTTCCCTGTCCTCTTTACTCGGCTCAGCCACATCGGATGCTGCAAGAAAATCACAGCCATACTTTTCTGCAACTTTCTGGTAAACTGCTTTCAGTCCCTTGGATACCTCCACGGACTTCTCATTAAACTCCGGATCATATCCCGGCTCCCAGACGCCTTCTCCAAGCTGTATCGGAGAGATCAGTAAGATCCTGATATTCTTATCTGCCTTGCGGATCTGCTCCACCAGTCGCTCCACGCCAAGACCGATCACCTCCGCAGATGCATTGTAAAATGTCTTGCAATCATTCGTTCCAAGCATCAGGACAACGCGGTCCACCGGCGCATGGCTCTCCAAAAGAGTCGGCAATAACGCCGCACCTTTTCTGCCCTCGCGCAGCTCATCTTCAAAAACTGTCGTTCTGCCGCACAGTCCTTCCTCAATGATGCGGCAGCCTTTTCCATATAACTGCTGCTCAAGCAGCCCCGTCCATCTTATATCTCTGCCGTAGCGGCTTTTCGTTCCCGGTATCAATCCATAGGTGTTAGAATCTCCAAAGCATAATATTTCTTTCATAATAGTCCTCCGTTTTAAGCTGTTCTGTGGCAAATTTTGTGTTTATTTTTAACGTATCTTATTGTTTCTTTTTATTTCCCACTATCTTAATATGAATACTATGTTTTGTCAATATATTTTTCCCCGTCTTACCGGTTTATCTGGTAAGGCGGGGATGATTTATCGTCTATGTTCAATTTTTCTGCTGTTCTAATCCTCAAACATATCGTCCATCTTTGTTCCGCAGTTGCTGCAGAACGCTGCTCCCTGCGGCATTTTTGCACCACATTTCGGACATTCTGCGGCACCCTGAAGTTTAAATACTTCTGCACGCATGCGCTCGATCTCTCCGAGTGCCTCCGTGATCAGAAAAAAGTGCTCCTGTTCCGGTGTCTTTTCTTCGGTTTCCGCATTTTCCTCATCTTTGTGTTTCTCATAGTATGCTTTTCCGAGTTCCGCATACTGTTTTTCCACGAAATCCTCTTTGGATCTGATATCCATCTTTAACTTTGCGATCTCAGACACATCCTTGGCCTTCTGACCAACATCTTTACCCGCACTCACGATCGTCTCACTCAACTTATCAAAAAACTCCATACTGTGTTACCTCCTTAAACTTTTATCTAATTAATCTCCCAGGCAATCATATTTTTATTATACTCTTTTACCATGGACTCTTCAATAAACATATTTGTCGAAACCCTGCTTTTTGAAGCCATCTATTACTGTTCAGACGCAAGCTTGACACTTTGCTGTCAAGCTATGCACCGCAGTGCATATTGTTGTGAGATTACAGCCCCTGCCTCGAAGAGGCACTTTTCATGGGCTGTAATCGTTGCTGGTCACACTGGAAGTGTGAACAGTAACAGCCATCTATCTCACACAGATATACACCAGGTATGCTGCATATAATGCAAGCAGCACCACACCTTCTTTTTTCTCTATATGAAGCCTGCTCCATGCAAACACCCATACAAGAATGCTTACCAGCACCAGAAGTATACTGTCCACCACATTTTCCATAATAAACGCTACCGGACTTATCGCTGCTGTCACTCCCAGGATAAACAGAATATTAAAAATATTCGATCCGATCACATTTCCAAATGCCATATCAACTTCATTTTTTCTTGCTGCTACCACAGAGGTGACAAATTCCGGCAGGCTGGTTCCCATTGCAACGATCGTAAGTCCAATCAGATTCTGGCTTAATCCGGCTTTTACGGCAATCGCTGACGCACCATCTACAACAAAATCCCCGCCAAATTTAATAGCCACTGCACCACCCACAATATATAATGCACATTTCCATGCAGGATAAATTTTATATTCACCGGAAGGATCTTCTGCTTCTGCCGATGCCGCATGCGCTTTTAATGCTGACCGTACCATCCATACCAAAAATCCAATAAAAAGAAGTAACAATATCACACCATCTGTTCTTCCTATCTCCATGCCGGAAATTCCCAGAACAAACAAAAGCACTGCGCACAGAACAGAAACTGGTATTTCTTTTTTTAATGTATCTTTCTGTACGATCAACGGTGCAAATAATGCACATGCCCCGCATACAAACATTAAATTAAAAAGGTTAGAACCTATCACATTGCTGACTGCCAATGCATTGTTACCGGCAACGGAAGCTGTTACACTGACAGCAAGTTCCGGCAGGCTCGTCCCCATTGCAACGATCGTGAGTCCGACAATCATAGACGGAATCCGCAGCGCCCTTGCAACGGAAGAACTTCCCTCAACAAAAAAATCTGCACCTTTGATCAATAAAACAAATCCCACCATCAATAAAGCTATTGACTGCATCATCGCCACCATACACATTTCCTCCTTCGTTTTTCCTGTTATTTATATCCTGTTATTTATAAAATTCCCAGATGTGTCAAAAGGATTCTGACACCGAGCAATACCAGGATCAGTCCGCCGGCAAACTCTGCTTTCTTTTCGTACTTGTTTCCAAAAAAGTTTCCGACATAAACGCCGCCAATGGAAATAAAAAACGTAGTAATTCCAATGATCGTGATAGCCTCCACGATCGGGTAGTCTAAAAATGCAAATGTGATCCCAACTGCAAGTGCATCAATACTTGTTGCAACTGCAAGCACAAACATCTCTTTTAAATCGAGCGGTGCATCCATTTCTTTTACTTCGTCATCTTCCTTATCCGGTTTCACAGATTCCACAATCATTTTTCCACCAATAATTCCAAGTAATATAAATGCGATCCAGTGATCGATACTTGTGATATATTTTTCAAACTGACTTCCTAAAAGCCATCCGACAAATGGCATCAATGCCTGAAATCCTCCGAAATATAACCCGATCACAAGTGCCTGTTTTTTGTTGACCTTTCGCATCCCGAGTCCTTTGCAGATCGACACTGCAAATGCATCCATGGACAGCCCGACTCCCATCAGAAACAATTCAATAAAAATCGCCATCTTTTTTCACCGCTTTCTTTTTGTATCAGACATTTTCCGTGATATTTCCGCAGTTATTTTGTACTGTATGCGCCATTTCTGCAGTGATTTCCAATTTCCCTCATGTTTTTATTGATAATATTTATCTGTTAAATATGTCAAAAAAAGAGACTCCACGTATATTCCTGTACCGGATATCCCCGCAGATATCCTTACAAAAATATACATGAGTCTCATTCTTTAAGATTTGCCAGGTTCTTCTGGTGTGTGCCCGCCAAAAGGAAACCGGTATGTTGACAAATCACGCGATCACGCGAACTACTCCCTCACGGTTTCACAGACTGCTTCCCTTACAAACCAGCCTGTGCTTATCATAAGTTTTTCACTTATGCCAAACGCTGTTTTCACATCATATCTTATGCACCATGATTTGTCAATCAATGTTTTAATAAAAATACATTACCTTATGCAGCCCATACTTTTTTAATCAACCAAGCAATTCAAGAATCTCTTCTTTTGTGAAGCTTGCAGAATCCATTCCTTCGCCCTCGAGCACCTGCTCGGCAAGTTTCTTTTTCCGTTCCTGAATGTCAATGATCTTCTCCTCGATCGTTCCCTCCGCCACAAGTTTGTATACCGTTACGACATGCTTCTGCCCGATGCGGTGCGCACGGTCTGTCGCCTGGTTCTGCACGGCAACATTCCACCATGGATCATAATGGATGACAATGTCTGCTGAGGTAAGATTTAATCCGGTTCCACCCGCCTTTAAGCTGATACAGAATACCGGAACATCATCATTATTAAAACTTTCCACCATCTGCATTCGTTTTTCCTTATTTACAGAACCGGTCAGAAGATAGTAATCAATACCTTCTTTTTTCAGGCGCTCTGTCAGACGGTCTAACATGGATGTAAACTGCGAGAACAGAAGGATCTTGTGTCCTGCCCCGACTGCATTTACGATCAGTTCCATACACATATCTGTCTTTGCAGATTCTCCGTGATAATCCTCCAGCAAAAGTCCCGGATCACAGCAAAGCTGACGCAGTTTGGTAAGTTCAGAAAGGATCTGCATCCTGCCTTTCTGGAATTCCTTCTCATTCTGCTGACTTAACATTTGTTTCATTCTGGTCGCGTAAGCATCATATAACTGCATCTGCTCGCCATCTAACCTTGCAAATACATTTTCCTCGATCTTCTCCGGAAGGTCTTTTAATACATCTCCCTTCAGACGTCTTAAAATAAACGGACGGATCATGCGCTGTAAGCGTTCCATCTTATTTGCATCCTGATTCACAGCGATCGGGAGTTCAATTTCTTCCCGGAACTTCTGGTAAGTGTACAAAAATCCAGGCATCAGATAATCAAAAATACTCCAGAGCTCGCTGAGTCTGTTTTCGATCGGTGTTCCTGTCAGAGCCAGCTTGAATGCCGCAGTGATCTTTTTGACACCTTTTGCCGCCTGTGTGGACGGGTTCTTGATATACTGTGCCTCATCGATGACCTGGATCGCAAATACAAACTTCTGGTACACTTCGGCGTCACGTTTTAACAGATCATACGAAGTAATGAGGATTTCTCCCTCTTTGCTGTGACGGATGATCGATGCACGATCCGGTACACTTCCGGCAACAATGACCGTCTTTAACTGCGGTGCAAAACGTGTGATCTCTTTCTGCCAGTTGTAGACCAGAGATGCCGGACACACAATCAGGGAACGGCGCAGTTCTTTTTCTCCTGCCTGCATCTCTTCCTGTTCGGCAGTTAAAAGACTGATGACCTGAAGCGTTTTTCCAAGTCCCATATCATCCGCTAAAATACCGCCAAATCCGTTTTCACGCAGTGTCTTTAACCACAAGAATCCGTTCTTCTGGTAACTTCTCATGATAGAGTTAAGCGCTTCCGGCACTTCATAGTCACTGTCCTCGATCGTTTTCATGTTGCGGACCATGCCCTTGAACTCTTTATTTTTCTCGATCGAGAGGAGCTGATTGTTCTTTAATGCCGCGTCAAGATACATTGCACGGTATTTTGGTACGATTACAGTGCCTTTTTTAAGGTTTGTTTCTGTCAGGCGCAGATCTTCACTGACTTCTGCTAATGTACTTAAACCGTCCTCTTCAATATTTAAAAAGTCGCCGTTTTTTAAACGGATATACTTCTTTTTCCTGTCATATTTTGACAGCAGATATGCGAGTTCCTCCCGTGACATCTCATCGGAATGAATTTTTAATTCCAGAAGATCACTCTTTAATGCAATACCCACAGAAACTGCCGGGGAAGATACAACCTTTAAATTGCGGAAATTTTCCGTTGTATAAATGGTCATAAATTCGCCTAACCTTCTCAATCCGCCTGAAACCAGCTGATAGAGCATTTCCTCATTATGCGACAGCACGAAAATAGTCTGCGCCATAGCATACTCATTAAAATACGGTTCCACAAGATTTTTGATGCGGATTTCCTCTGCAAGATCACGCACTTCACCCGGTGCGATCTTCTCGAGGACATTATATTTATCATCCCCGTAAACCGCCATCAGCTTCGCACCTACCGTATTCATATCCTGTCTGTCTAAATAAAGTTCAAACTCAGGCTTTGGCGGCACATAAAGGCTCTCATCAAATCCCGCTTCTTTTTCCACTTTAAAATATTTTTTCAGCAATGGAAGCAGATCACGGCAGAACATGGCAAGTTCATCTGCAGCAATATAAGTCTGTCCTCCGGTCTGACGGTGCAAAAATTCGAAGAACTCTCCGACTGTCTCCTTCATTCCAGCAGGGCTGCGGTAGATCATATCCGCATCGTAAAAATAAAAATATTCTTCACCGATGATCACAGAATCATCTTCAAGTATCAGAAAAATACCGGAACCACCCTGACGGATAATCAGCTTCGGTCTCTTTTCTTCCGGTGAAAATGTATAAGTATCCTCCGGCAGAAATCCTACTTCTGCCTCAAACGGCATATCCCCGACTGCCTCAAAAAAGCGGTCAATCCCTACACTGTCCAGCTCCATCGTTCGCTCATAACTGCCTGTATACGCATAGTATGCATGGAACTTGCTCTGACGTCTTTTATCCATCTCCTGCTGTTCCATAAATGCAATCATACGCTTTGCAGATTCCGTAAATGCATCCAGATGATGATAAAACTCCAGTTTTTTTCCATAGCGGACCTTTTCATTGATCTTGATTGAATGTAAAAATGCGGAAATATTTTTGAGCACATATTTCTGCTCCATTCCAATCTTAAATTCCACAGTGGCATAACTGTATTCCATCTTGAAATAAGGTTCTAATTCTACCTTACCGTAAATATTTTCCGGCAAAAGATAGGTAGAACCTGCCCGCATGGAATAACGGTTTAACAAATTTTTTAATGAAGTATCCGTCTTTAACTCTTTCTCCGGATAGTTCTTCATCTCCGTCTTAGGAGTGATACCAAGTTTTGCATTTAAAATGTCTTTTGCCTGTCTGCGGTTCACGTAGGCAAGTGCAACGGCAACGCAGTGCTTGCAGATACCCTCATAATTACAAAATGCCTCACAGTTACAGCGGCTCTCTGAAACTTCCGCATATTCTTCATCTATCACAAGCCGTACATCATAATGATCCTCGACTGTTCCTTTTACTTTTCCAATTAACTCTGCCTTTGGAACGCCATCCTCCGTGTATACATCATAGGAAAATTCCTGCACAAGCCCCTGCTCATACAATTCCTTTCCCCGGCGGTATGCTGCCGGATATGCTTCCTGTTTAATGTCTGATATGGAAAACATGTCTGCTTTGCTCCTCAATCGTATATTTCTTGCATCTTTTTATTGTAGCATAAATTTGAGGATTCGGTTAGACTTTTTTCACTAAAATACAATCTTGATCTCCGTACCCACACCAACCTCGCTCGTTAATGTCATCTGTGCATCATGCTGCGCAACGATATGTTTTACAATGGCAAGTCCAAGACCTGTGCCGCCCGTGGATTTTGACCGGCTCTTATCAACACGGTAGAAACGCTCAAAGACGCGTTCCTGCTGTTCCTTTGGAATTCCGATTCCGGTATCTTTTACAATCAGAACCGGTCTGGTATTTTCGATGGTAGTCACGATTGTGACATTGCCGCCTTTTTTATTGTAACGCACCGCATTACTGCAAAGGTTAAAAAGCAGTTCCTCAAGCAGCGTCTTGTTTCCGCTCATTGGAACAGACGCCCCCTCTAAGTGCAGCGTCACCTCATTTTTATCTGCCTGCATCTGCATGGAATGAATGCACTGCTCCCCAAGGTCATGCAGATCTACCGTCTCAAATTCAAGTTTCAGATCACTGTCATCCAGTTCCGACAGTTTTATGATGTCGTTGATCAATGCCTGCAGACGCTCTGCACTCTTATGGATCTCATTTGCAAAATGTGCGGTATCCTCCCCGCCCGTCATTCCGCTTGCGATCAGTTCCGCATATCCGGAGATCGCAGTCAACGGCGTCTTTAATTCATGGGAAACGTTGGCTGTAAACTCCTGGCGCATCTTTGCATGGTTTAAGATATCCATATGCTGTTTCTTGATCATGGAAATAAATGGGCGCATTTCCTCGTAAACTTCCGTCTCATCCACCAGGATAATATTATCTGCCATTTTCTCGATCGGTGCCATGAGTCTCCGTGTCAGACGGTAAGAGTAAAATACGCACATCAGAAATACCATCAGACCAACCGCTAAGATCAGACCTGACATCGTAGACACCAGATGATAAATACTTCCACTCTCTTTCGCAACACGCACAACGCTTCCATCTTCTTTTCTAAGTGCATAATAAAAGGTATGCTTTGACGACGTAGCTGAGACACGGATTGATTTTCCCTCGCCGTTTTCCATTGCCTCTGCGATCTCCGGGCGTTCCTTATGGTTCTCCATGGAAGAAGCATCTTCCATACTGTCATACAGGACCGTGCCATCCGTATCTACGCAGGTAATGCGCAGCCCGTCGTTTTCCAGGGAATACGTGATATCCTTCGAAAGTTCCTTCGGACTGATCACCGAGACAACATGTGCATTTGCCTTTAAATCATCAAATATCTGTTCCTCCAGAATCTGATAAAAAAGAAACATAGAACAAACGGCAGTCACCACAATGGCGATTGCCGCAATCAACATAAAACCGGTATTAATTCTTTTTTTCATTCGATCATGTACCCCACATTCCGCACGGTCTTGATACAGCTTCCTGCTGCCCCAAGTTTCTGCCGCAGTGTTTTGATATGCATATCAACGGTACGGCTCTCTCCTTCGTATTCAAAGCCCCATACCTGATCCATAATCTTGTCTCTTGATAAAACGATTCCCTGATTGAGCATCAGGTACTTTAACAATTCAAATTCTTTAAATGTCAGCTCACACAGCTGCCCTGCAACCGTAACGGCATGTTTGTCCATATCCATAAGGATATCTTCATGTATCAGCTGTGAATCTTCATTTATGCGGCTTGTTCTTCGAAGCAGTGCTTTCACACGGGAGATCAGCTCCATGACTCCAAACGGCTTTGTGATATAATCATCTGCTCCAAGATCAAGTCCCTTTACCTTATCAAGCTCACTTGTCTTTGCCGTTACCATAATGACCGGGACATCCGCGGTCGCCTTGTCTGCCCGGATCCTTGTTAAAATATCCAGTCCGTCTTCCCCCGGAAGCATGATATCTAAAAGGATCAGGGATGGGATATTTTTTTCCAGACGCTTAAAAAATGATACACTGCCCTCAAATTCTTCCACTTCATAACCGCTGTTTTTGAGCGCATAACGTTCAATTTCACGAATATTAATATCGTCTTCCACTATATAGATCGTTGCCATATTTTTCCTCAATCCCCATTTTTGCGCCCTTAAATCTGATATATCTTCTCGAACTCGTTTAACTGTTTTGTAAACTCTGCGCTCTCCTCTGCATCCAGCTGCTCGGTAAAACTGTGTTCCTCTAACTGGGTATCCTCTAACTGCATCATATATACCGCGATATTCGAACAATGATCTGCAACACGCTCATAGTTCATTGCAAGATCTGACAATACAAGACCAAGCTCAATGGTACATTTCCCTTTTCTAAGACGCTTCATATGGTTTTTCTTTACTGTCTTGTTTAACTCATCAATGACTTCTTCTAACGGTTCTACCGTACGCGCAAGTGCCTCATCACCCTCCACAAATGCGTTCGTGGTACGCTCTAAGATATCACGGAGTGCTGTGCTGTATACCTTCATTTCTTCCTTTGCTTTCTTGGAAAATACAGCACCCTCTTTATACATCTGCTGTGCATTTTCCACCACGTTGATGGAATGGTCGGAAATTCGCTCAAAATCTGTCAGACAGTGAAGCAAGGATGTCACTTTCAGACTGTCTTTGTAAGATAAATTCTGGCTGCTTAACTTCGTTAAGTATGCACTGAGTTTATCATCATAGGTATCTACAATATTTTCTTTTGCAATGACATCCTCGATCTTTTCTTCGGAGTACTCATCAAGTACGGTCATTGCCTCTAAAAATCCTTCGTGTGTGATCTTCGCCATCTGATTTGCCAGAGAGTGACACTGCTCAATGGCAAATGCAGGACTGCTTAAGAAGCGGTCGTCTAAGATCACAAATACATCCTCTTTCTGATTCTGCTCCTCTGCTGTTTTCGGGATCGTCAAGTAAGCCAGCTTCTCTAATCCCTTTGTAAACGGCAGTAAAACAAGAGTCGCGAACACATTAAATATGGTATGGATCATTGCGATTCCCGCTGCTCCAACGACCTCATTGGTAAACTCAAATCCGATCAGCGCATTGCCTGTATAAAACAATACCAAAAACAAAATCGTACCGATTACATTGAAATAAAGATGTACAAATGCCGTTCTCTTTGCACCTCTGTTTGCCCCGATTGCTGAAATCATTGCCGTCACACAGGTACCGATATTCTGTCCCATGATGATTGGGATCACAGAGCCATAGGTAAATGCTCCTGTTACAGACAGTGCCTGTAAAATTCCGACCGATGCAGAGGAACTCTGGATGATCGCAGTAAGTACAGCTCCTGCCAATACACCAAGGAACGGATTGTGGAACATCGTTAAGATATTCGTAAATTCCGGCACATCTGCAAGCGGTTCTACCGCCCCGCTCATGCTCTCCATACCGTACATCAATACTGCAAATCCAAGTAAGATCTCACCGATATCTTTTTTCTTGTCGCTCTTTTTCGACATACAAAGTATGATACCGATCATTGCAAGGATCGGTGAGAAGGAGGATGGTTTTAACATCTGGATAAAAAAGTTATCCCCCTGCAGTCCACTTAAGCTCAAAAGCCATGACGTTACCGTTGTTCCGATATTTGCACCCATAATGATGCCGACTGCCTGTGACAGCTTCATAATACCGGAGTTCACAAAACCAACCACCATAACCGTCGTCGCCGATGACGACTGGATCACTGCGGTTACACCTGCACCAAGCAACACTGCCTTGATCGGGTTTGATGTCAGAGTCTCTAATATCTTCTCTAATTTACCTCCTGACATCTTCTCCAGTCCGGCACCCATTACATTCATTCCGTACAGGAACAGTGCCAATCCGCCAATGAGGGTCAGTACTCCAAAAATATCCATCTCAATCTCCTTTTGTATGCCGCTTTTCTTATTCTTTACGTTTTTTTGACATATAATTTATTTATACAGCATTTTTCGTCATTTTGCAATTAGCATAAAAAGGAGTATGTAAATTCGCCGTCAACTTTATGTAAAATCTATGTAAAATTTCAAAGAAACCATTGATTTTTGTCTATTTTTAATTTTCATGCCGTCCGGTAATGGAATAAATCACCCACTCCGCAATATTGGTCGCATGGTCTCCGATACGCTCAAAATATTTTGCAACCATCAGCATATCTGTTGCCTGTTCACCATTTTTTACATTCTCATTGATCTTTTTGATCAACTGCTGCTTGAACTGATGAAACAGATCATCCACCACATCATCTTCTTTGATGACCCAGTGTGCCATATCCATGTCTTTCTGCACAAATGCATCCACACTCTTGATGACCATATCCGTCGTCTCTTTTGCCATTTCCTTGATCAGATCAAGATTAATCGGATCTCCGGTTTCATAAGTTGCCTCTGCCATCAGGATTGTCATTTCCGAAATATCAGATGCATGATCTCCGATACGCTCCATATCCGTAATCATTTTAAGTGCTGCTGAGATCAGCCGGAGATCTTTTGCCACTGGCTGCTGCTGCAATAATAATTTCATACAAAGGCTTTCAATATCACGCTCCTGATGATCGATCTCCTCATCAAAACTGATTGCTTTTTGTGCTTTTTCCACATCCTGTCTGACCAACGCCGAACATGCCATCTCGATTGCCTGCTCGATCAGACTTCCCATCTCGATCAATTCATCGTTCAATACCTGAAGCTGTCTGTCAAATCTGTTTCTCATGATTTTCTACTTCCTTCTTTCTTTTCCTGTTATAGATTTCGTCTACGTTGCTACGCCATTTTTCACTAGTTTACAAATGTTGTGACTCATCCGTACAGAGTATCAGCCAAAACGTCCGGTAATGTAATCTTCTGTCCTCTTATCCTTCGGTACTGAGAATAACTGCTCTGTATCGCCCGACTCAATGACTTCTCCCAACAGGAAAAATACCGTTTTATCTGAGACACGGACTGCCTGCTGCATGTTATGTGTTACCATGATGATCGTGTACTGTTTTTTCAATTCGATGACAAGATCCTCTATTTTTGATGTTGAAATAGGATCGAGTGCAGAAGTAGGCTCATCCATCAAGATGACTTCTGGGTTGACTGCAAGTGCTCTTGCGATACAAAGTCTCTGCTGCTGTCCACCGGACATACCAAGTGCACTTTTTTTCAGACGATCCTTCACCTCATCCCAGATTGCTGCATCCCGCAAGGATTTTTCCACGATATCATCCAGCTTTGCCTTTGAGCGGATGCCGTGTGTTCTCGGTCCATATGCGATATTATCATAGATACTCATTGGAAACGGATTCGGTTTCTGGAATACCATTCCGACACGTTTTCTTAAAATGTTAACATCCATGCCTTTGTAAATATCTTCGCCATCCAAAAGGACACTGCCGGTGATCTTACATCCTTCAACCAGATCATTCATTCTGTTTAAACTTTTTAAAAAGGTAGATTTTCCACAGCCACTCGGTCCGATAAATGCGGTAATCTCGTTCGATGCGATCGACATATTGATATCTCTCAATGCTTGAAAATCACCATAATATAAATCCAGGTTTGAAATTTTAAATTTTTCTGCCATGTTTTCCTCATTCCTGCGCTGTTACTGTTTCGGCGCTTCAAATTTTTTTGCGATCAGGGAGGATACCCCATTGATGATCAGTACCACAACAAGAAGTACAACCGCCGTCGCATATGCCTCATTGGTATGCATACCCTCACGCGATAACGAATACATATGGATCGCTAACGTACGACCGGAATCAAAAAATCCCGCGAGATTTGCAACCGTACCTGAGGTGTAAATAAGTGCCGCCGTTTCTCCGACGATTCGCCCGATCGCTAAGATAATGCCGGATAAAATACCCGGGATCGCACTCGGAAGCACAATTTTAAATATGGTACGCAGTTTTCCTGCACCGAGTCCGAAACTCCCCTCACGGAATGAATCCGGTACGCAAAGAAGTGCTTCCTCCGTCGTTCTCATGATGACCGGAAGTACCATGATCGCGAGTGTCGCCGCACCTGCCATCATTGAGTAGCCCCATTTTAATGCCGTCACAAAAAATAACATACCGAACAGTCCGTAAATGATGGACGGAATGCCGGAAAGTGTCTCCGCCGTAACACGGATGATCCCAACCAGCTTGTTTCCTTTTTTGGCGTATTCTACGAGATAGATCGCCGCACCCACACCAAACGGCACGGATAACACAAGTGCCAGCACCGTCATAAAAAGTGTGTTGATCATTGCCGGAAGCATCGACACGTTATCCGAATTATAAGTCCATGCAAACAGCGACGGTTTTAAGTATGGGATACCACGTATTAAAATATATCCCACCAGAAACACCAGAACACCCACGGTCAGCACTGCTGCCACAAGTACTAACAGCAGCAATAAGAATGAGCCCGGATGTTTCGTATATGATTTGATTTTATCTTTGAAAGGCTGCTGATTGATTGCAGCAATCTCACTTTCCATATGTTTTTCCATCTTAATCTCCCTTCTTGCGTGTGAAAAATCTTATTTTTCACACTACTTTCCCCTTTCTAATTGTCCTTTGTGCGTCTTTTTAAAATAGAGAAAGAGACATTGATGATGAGGATAAACACAAACAGTACCACACCGGTTGCGATCAGTGCTTCTCTGTGAAGATCCGTTGCGTATCCCATTTCCATTACAATATTTGCCGTTAAGGTACGGACACCTTTAAAAATACTCGATGGAACCCGCGCCTGGTTTCCGGCTACCATCATAACCGCCATCGTCTCACCGATCGCACGTCCGACACCGAGCACAACTGCTGCCATGATACCGGATTTTGCTGCCGGAACGATTACGGTAAAAACACTTCTCTCATGGGTAGCCCCAAGTGCAAGCGCACCCTCATAGTAGCTGTTTTCCACTGCACGGATCGCAGATTCCGACACTCCGATAATGGTCGGCAAAATCATGATTCCAAGCAGGATCGATGCAGTTAAGATACTGTTTCCATTTCCTTTAAAATGCTCTCTGATAAACGGTACCAATACAACCAGACCGAAAAAACCATATACAATAGAAGGAATACCTGCCAAAAGATCCACGATCGGTTTTAAAATGCGGTACAGTTTTTCCGGACAGAAGCGCGCCATAAATATTGACATTAATATTCCAATCGGGACTCCGATTAAAAGTGCTCCTCCGGTTACATAAATACTTCCCAGAATCATCGGAAAGATTCCGAATATATTATTGGTCGGTTTCCATACTTTTCCCGACAAGAACTGCCATACACCGATTTTCTGCATTGCCGGAAATCCGTTTGCAAACAGAAACACACAGATTAAAGCTACTGCAATAATGGATATGACTGCCGTAAAGAGGAAAACGCCTTCCATTACTTTTTCTTTGATATGATTCATTGTTATCTCCAAACTGATCAAAAGTCGTGTACATTATTTATGCAAAGACCGGCAGAGTATCTATCTCTCCCGGTCTTTACTTAAGGTCTTATAATAAGGAACTATCTATGAAGCAATAGATTGCACGCTGCAAACATTCTATTGTTATGAATTACTCTGTAACACCATCCCAGGATGTGATCTCACCTGTGTAGATGCCCTTTACGGTATCTTTGGAAAGATCTTTGGTTGGGTTGTCGTTATTTACGACGACCGCGATACCATCCATGGCGATTACGGCTGCTGTTAAGCCACCCTCAGTCTCGGAATCTTTTAATTCACGGGAAGCCATACCGATATCACAGGTTCCATCCATGGCTGCTGTCATACCTGTTGTGGAATCACTTTCCTGAATCTCGATCTCTGCACCACTGTTAACTGCAGCATATGCCTCTTTTAATTTTTCCATAACAGGTGTTACGGAAGAAGATCCTGCTACAACGATTTTTCCGCTTGCGCCGTTTGACTCGAATGCTGCTGCGCCATCATCTACCGGGATGTATTTGTTATCAGAAATAACAGCCTGTCCGTCTGCACTCATGATAAAGTTGATAAAATCCTGTGCCACATCGCTTGGTGTTCCTTTGGTTGCAATATTAAATGGTCTTGCAATCGTGTAATCTCCGCTCTTGATATTATCTACGGTAGCTTCTGCTCCATCGATGGAAACTGCTTTTACACTGTCGTTTAAGGAACCAAGTGATACATATCCGATGGAGTACTCATCACCTGCTACTGTTGTTAACATAACATCGGTACTATTTGTAATGATTGCTTCATCTGTTGTATTATCGATTTTCTCACCGGCATCATTTTTCTCTTCTACACCAAACAGCTCGATAAATGCTCCTCTTGTACCGGAACCATCCTCACGGGATACGACGTTGATATACTCGCTGTTGTCGAAATCACCAGATGCTGTAGTGTCTGCTGTGGTATCTGCTGCCGTCGTGTCTGCTGTCTGATCTGCTGAACTATCCGCAGCATCTGCACTTGCATCTGTATTTGTATCTGCTCCGGCACTTGCACTTGCATTTCCACTGTTGCCACAGCCTGCGATCATGCTGGCTGCCATCATACCTGTTAATAACATACACATTACTTTCTTTTTCATTTTCTTAATCCTCTCTTTTTTCCAATTTGCAGGTTGTCCGTCCTGCCATTTTCTTTTCATTTCCTTTTGACATTTTTTACTTTACGGCACTTATGTAAAATACATGAGAGAGGTTTGGTAAAATGTATGTAAAATAATGGTAAATGTTTCGCTTACTTTTCCGTATTTTCCGCCTGCTGATAACTCATAGCAAAAAAATACTCCTGGGAATTCAGCTTTACATCCGAATCTGTCACTCTCGAATAATTACCGTCACTGCCGAGTTCCCTTGCTTTTTACATCTTTTCAATCTGTCTGCGCAGTTCTAACATCTGATTGTCAACTTTTGCAATCACATCCGAGTAATCTTTTGTTTCACGCTCCACATTTTCAATCTGTCCTGCGCTCTTCTTATAACACATCTGATTGTCAAGCTCAGCCCAGTAGTCCATTGCAAATGACCGGATCTGAATCTCCACCCGGATCTTTGTTGTTTTCTCTAAATAGGTAACCGGGACCTCCACAATCAGATGAATACTCTGATAACCGCTCTTTTTGGGATTTTTTACATAATCCTTCTCTTTGATCAGGGTAATATCCTTTTGCTTTTTTATATAATCCGCCACGCGGTATATATCATCACAGAAAAAACAGACAACACGGATGCCTGCGATATCGTTTAAAGTGGTCACTGCTGCCTGAAATGTTACTTCTCTTCCTTTTCGCATCAGCTTTTTTGCAATACTGTCCGTCTGTTTGATCCGGCCTGTCATACTACGAATAACCTGACGGTCAAACTGCTCCGTCAGGTCCGCATTAATCATTTTTAATTTTGCCTGCACCACATCCATCGCATAAGTATAAGAAAGCCGTACCATAGGTGCTTCGATCTGTTCTTTTAATTGTTTTTCCATGAGCGAAGTATCTGCTCCCGCTAAAGTCTCTTTTATTCCTATGCTTTTTTTCTGATTTTTAGAATCTTTCTTCGGCAAAATCCATATCTCCTATTTCGTAATCGTTTTCGTTTTCATATTCATCCTCATACTCATCTTCATCCTCATTGATAAATGCCTGTTTCACCCTATGCACCGGTCCTGCCTGAAGTTTAAAGACAATAAACCCGATCACAAACATTGCTGCGATCACAATCACACCCGCTTTTGAAGTATGAAAAATCTGCGTGGAAATTCCCATGAGCATTGTTCCCATAAAGGATGCTCCTTTTCCAAAAATATCAAAAATACCAAAATACTCACTTGATTTTTCCTTTGGTATAATCTTTGCATAATAAGAACGTGACAATGCCTGGATTGCTCCCTGAAATACACCAACAAATGTTGCCACGATCAAAGTAAAAATAGAGATTGCATAGCTTAAATATGCGGTAGAGTCCGCAGCTGATACGCCATTTTCAGTTGCCATATTTTTAAAATAAATTGGTATGATCGTAGACACTAAAAGCGCAAAGGCAGAGTTGCCTATATCGTACATTACCCAGTATTTTTCAAGTTTATTTAATTTCTGTTTCATCGTTTCTCCTTCTGATTTTTCATAATAAAATCAAAGATCTCCTGATAATATCTGCACCTGGTCTGATAGTCCGCATTAAAAATTTCATGTTTGGAAGCCGGCATGCAGACCAACGATGCTGTCTCCATTGGTCTGGTATCTGGAATTTTCCAGCCGTTTTTCAAAAATGTAATAATAACGTTCTCTTGAAACACAGCTGCTGTGCTCAAAATCCGGTCTGACATCAAACCCATCCGCTCTGTGAGATCTAACACACGTTCCTCAATTTCCGGATAAAACACAACCCCGGTCTTGATTTCCACATTGATGGTCAGATCTGTAGGTTTTATCAACGCATATACTTCCTCTAATGTGGGTATCTGTGCATGTTCATACTCCAGATGCGTACGGTTAAAATTATGTTTTATCAATCTTGCGTAAGTAAAATCTTTTACCCAGCCGGTTTCTTCCATTTGCGGATATTCATCCTTCTTCCCAGCATCTTCCGCTTTCATTTTTTCTCTAACCTATCCTAAGCAAAGATTGTAAAATGGGTATGTGGGTTTATGTAAAAAATGGGTAAAAAAATACAGAACCACGTTTTTGTGATTCTGTAGGATAGCTTTATTTCTTCCTGTGATTAATTTTTTACCCTTATGATGATGTTGGGGGTAAATAGTGCTTCACAACCTAACGGCTGACAAATTTTACAAAGCCGAGACTGCTTTTGTGCCTTTGGAAGAAAATTAGAAAATCTTAGTATGCCTGTCTATCCACAGTGATGTTCTGCCACGGATGGCAGAACAAGGCTT
>ERZ779865.1063-NODE-1063-length-21592-cov-4.542415_pt1 | contig 21592 bp, 20 predicted proteins | sample MGYA00433088_ERZ779865 | MGnify/ENA primary metagenome ERZ779865 (study PRJEB29588, sample SAMEA2151703) | human gut metagenome | biome: human gut; feature: human-associated habitat; material: faeces | place: Denmark | collected 2008/2010 ... | reverse complement strand
GTCCGTGCCTTAAAAAACCTCGAAAATATTTATTTTCGAGGTTTTTGTTTTTCATTCATAGAAAATTATTTTACAACAATCTTTACAAACTTCTTTTTACCACGTTTTACAACAAGTCCGTCAGCACCAAAAGAATCTGCGCCGTAAGTAGTCTGGATGTCTGTTACTTTTTCATCAGCAACGGACACACCGCCCTGCTGTACGGCACGTCTAGCGTCGGAACGGGATGGAGCAAGCTCTGATTTTACTAAGAGAGCGAGAATATCTAAATCTCCGTCTACAAAGTCTGCAGCAGTCAGCTCTAAGGTCGGCATGTGAGCGGAATCACCACCGCCTGCGAATAAAGCGTGGGATGCCTCTTTTGCTTTATTGGCTTCTTCTTCGCCGTGAACCAGTTTGGTCAGCTCGAATGCGAGAATTTCTTTTGCCTGGTTTAACTGTGCGCCTTCCCAGCTTTCCATTGCATCGATCTCTTCTAATGGAAGGAAAGTCAGCATACGGATACATTTTAAAACGTCTGCATCAGAAACATTTCTCCAGTACTGGAAAAACTCAAATGGGGAAGTCTTGTTTGGATCAAGCCATACAGCACCGGACTGTGTTTTACCCATCTTTTTGCCTTCGGAATTTAAAAGAAGATTGATGGTCATTGCGTAAGCGTCTTTTCCAAGTTTTCTACGGATCAGTTCCGTGCCGCCTAACATGTTACTCCACTGGTCATCACCACCAAACTCCATGTTACAGCCGTATTTCTGGTATAAGGTATAGAAGTCATAGCTCTGCATGATCATGTAATTAAACTCTAAGAAACTTAAACCTTTTTCCATACGCTGTTTGTAGCACTCTGCTGTTAACATACGGTTAACGGAGAAATGAGCACCAACTTCACGCAGTACGTCAATGTAATTTAAGTCCATCAGCCAGTCTGCGTTGTTTACCATAAGTGCTTTTCCATCGGAAAAATCGATGAAACGGCTCATCTGTTTCTTGAAGCAGTCACAGTTGTGCTGGATCGTCTCCGGTGTCATCATCTGGCGCATGTCGGTACGGCCGGATGGATCTCCGATCATAGCAGTTCCGCCGCCGATCAGGGCGATCGGTTTGTTGCCTGCCATCTGGAGACGTTTCATTAAGCATAATGCCATGAAGTGTCCTACATGGAGACTGTCTGCTGTCGGATCAAAGCCAATGTAAAAAGTAGCTTTTCCGTTGTTGATCAAATCTTTGATTTCTGCTTCGTCAGTTACCTGGGCGATCAGGCCTCTGGCGACTAATTCATCGTACAATGTCATAATTGTAAATCCTCCTGAAAATAAATTGAATGGTTCCTGACAATAGATCAATCCTTTTAGATCAATCTATTGAGGGTTTTATTTTTCCATCAAAAAATCCCCGTCCCGAAAAAGGACGAGGATAAAAACTCGTGTTACCACCTTTGTTTGCAGGCAACTCGCATTGTCTGCCTCATCGAGTGTCCGACAACACTCAGGTGCTTATAACGTGCACCGCTACGTCACAGCCTACTATCGCATCTTTAAAAATACGAATTTGGTGTGAAGCTCAGGGATGTATTCGAAATAAGTTTTCCGTGCACCTCTCATCAGCCGGTTGCTTTCTGTTCGTTCCGCTTATTTTTACTTCTTCCCGTCAAAGCTGTTGTTCTGCTTCAATTAACGCCATTATAGACGCGGTGCGTGGGATTTGTCAAGAAAATATTTTTTTAAAGACTGCGACCTTTTTTCTTTTTCATGCGTCTAATCTATGTAAAGGTTCAGTGGTCAGAATATTTTCACTGGATTATGCAAACAGCATGAGAAAATTGTATACTCAGAGGTAAAAGCAACATGGGATATGCAATGACATGCCTTCTACGAGCTCAGAAGAAACGCTACTGTTCACACACTGTGTGAGCAGTATCAATTACAGCCCATTTGAAATGCATCTTCGATGCATGGGGCTGTAATCTGGCATAATATAGTCTTTGGCGCACAGTTTGACAGCAAGTGTCAAACTTGCGAGTGAACAGTAACGAAGAAACAACAGAATATACAGAATATGTAAGCCGGCGGAAAGGAAAGTTATGAAAAAAGAAGAATTGGGAGAGCTGATCATCGCATCCGAGGATATGATGTATCATGTGGCAAAAACGCTTTTGTACCGTGATGCAGACTGTGCAGATGCAATCCAGGAAACGATCGTGAAAGCATTTTCCAAACTGCACACATTAAAATCGGATGCCTATGCGAAGACATGGCTGACAAGGATTCTTATCAACGAGTGTTACACTGTGATGAGGAAAGAGAAGAAAGTGGTGTCGCTTGAGGATTATCAGATGGAGGAGCGTGCGGCAGAGACAAAAGATTATTCGGAATTATATGAGGCAATCAGTCGTCTGTCAGAGGATGCGCGGCTTTCTGTCACACTGTATTACATGGAGGGGTACAGTGTGCGGGAGATAGCGGGAATATTAGGTGTGACAGAGAGCACCATAAAGAACCGTCTGTCGCGTGCGAGAGCAAGATTGAAAAACGAATTGGAACGGGAAAACAGTTACGGAATGGAGAGTTGAGTATGAATATTGAAAATATGGAACAGGAATTTCCGAAAATGCCACAGAGCATGCGGGATATGATAGAAAAAGAAGTGGAAAAACAGGTAAAAGTAACACCGCAGAAAGGATATTTTTCATTGAAAAAAGCGGTGGTGGCGTCACTGGCGGCAACGTTTGTACTTGGAACGACGATTTTTGCGGGAACAAAATTATACCGCATGAGCAGCAGTCCGCAGGGAAATTATGGGATGACGACTAAAATTGAAAAAACGGATGCAACAGAAAATACAACAAAAATGGAGATGGCACCCCAGCTTGCGATGAAATTATCCTATCTGCCGGATGGAATGACAGAGACAGAAGAAGGAAAATACAGTTATGAACAGACACCGGGGCAGGGAGGCATTTCTATCATATTTTATCAGATGGATACCGGTGATGAGGCATTTTGGATGCAGGACAACTATGTGACGGAAAATGAAAATATACAGGTTGGAAGTCATGATGGTGTTTATGCCAAAATGCAGAATACTATGGGGGATGATACGGCATTTGACCAGATGATTTATGTAACTTATCCGGAATATCATTATGTCATGCAGATGTATATCGGTCATGACGTGACGAAAGAGGATGCCTGTAAGGTAGCAGAAGGCATTATTATAGCACCGGCAGAGGAACTTGCGGATGGCACGGTGATAAGTCCATATAACTGGAGCGATTACGAGGAGGCTATGGCGGAGGATAGCGATGAGGATGACGAGTTAAAAACGACAGCTACTGCGGAGGAGATGAAACATCTGCATAAGATCGGCGAGGAATTTGCTGTGACGGGAGACGCTGATGGAGAATCACAGAATCTGCAGATCAAAGTGACAGATGTGAAAGTGATGGATGATGTCGCAATCCTTGATCCGGCTTTTATGGACCGTGAGATGCTGGCTGTGGATGAAAATGGAAAACTGCTTCCGGATACGGTTTCCTATATCAGATCCGGAGATGGTGTCAATACACTCGATGAGGTCATAAGCAGCAGGGAAGTACCACGGAAATTAGTATATGTTACGTTAGAGTATACCAATGCCGGGGAAACAGAGTTGAAGGATGTTTTATTCTTTGATTCTGTCATGAAGATAAGAGAAGAAAACGGAGCTTATAAGATCTGCGGCGGGGAACAGCCGAGAGAGGGAGATGCCTGGGATACCGTTCAGGCGGACAGCAGCAGTTTAGATCACGGTGAAGAGATGGTATATTACGATGTGACCGGCACAGAGCGGGGAAATAATTATTTTGAGAGTATCAAAGCAGGAGAGACAAAGACGCTTCATGTGGGATTTGTTGTGGATGAAGATGCACTGCCGTATCTTTATCTGAATACCGGTACTTCCGGCAGCACATATATGTTTACGGAGGAGGATTTAGAGCAGGGACTTGTGGATATCCGGCAGTAAAAAGTGTGTAATTATTGAAAGCCTGTAAAATGCATGATAATATAAAACAGTTGGGAATTGGTTATGATAGAAAGGATCAGCCGGTAAAAATAATTTTCAGACTGGTAGAATGGAAGAATGGATAAAAAGGTAGTATTTCTTGATGTAGACGGAACCATGGTCAATGAAAAAGGCGAGATCCCGGAGTCTGCACAGTACGCAGTCCGGACGGCACAGGCAAACGGACACCGGATGGTTGTATGCAGTGGACGCAGTCGTTTTCAGATCTATGACGCGCTGTTAGAACTTGGATTTTCCGGGATCGTCGGTGGAGCCGGAGCCTTTGTGGAGGACGAGGGAAAAGAGTTTTATCATGCATATATTGATGAAGAACACAGAAAAAGCAGCTTTGATTATTTAGAGAGTAATGGGTTTTTATTCTGTTATCAGGCGGATGACGGCGTGGTGTTAAACCAGAGAAGTTGTGACGGCATGTTAAAGGTTTATCGGGATGCAGGAATGAGTAAAGAGCGCTTAGACCGCCTGATCGGACGGATGCACCTGACCGAGGAGCCATGGAAAAACGAAAAAAATGAGAAGATCATTTATTATGGTGCACCATTTCCGGTTGCAAAAGTACATGCGGACATGGAACCATATTTTGATGCAGTGGCAATCAGTCTGGATGGAATGGGGGATTATGCGGGCGAGATCGGGATTAATGGCATCAACAAGGCAACCGGTATGGAACGTTATCTGAACCATGTCGGTATTTCACGGGATAACTGCATTGCAATCGGTGATGGACCGAACGATCTTCAGATGATGGAGTATGCCGGGATCAGTGTTGCGATGGGAAATGCCAGGGAAGAGGTAAAGCGGCTGGCAGACACGGTGACGGATCATATTGATGAGGATGGAATTCTGCACGCGTTTGAGCGGCTTGGACTGATAAACGATTGTATTTGATGGCAAATGATGATACCATGAAATGGTGCAAATAAAACCACAAATGGGATTGTGATGAGAGATCGGAGGAACCCTATGGATAAAAAATCAGTTCAGGCAGTTGCAGTCACTATTTTTTCCGGGGTATTGTTTTTAGAGAGTATGTTTGCGGGCGGTGTCGCAAGTGAGGAGACAGGAAAAGTCTTAGATGGCATGCGGGGGCTGCGCAGAGTAAACAATGTGCATTATTTTGTGACAAACAGTTATTCCGGTAATCAGGATATTGTACAGCAGACGCAGGAGATTTGGGCTGACCTGCTGGATGGAACCTGGGTAGCGGAGTATAAGAATACGGATGCTGATGGTGCCATGACATTTTTAAAGGAATTTTCTGATGGGGTTACGGTCAATTCTTACCAGGCAGGGATCTGGAGTGAATGGGATGGATATAGTACGACAACGGATATTCCAAATTATCAGGCACTTACGAACCTTGGCTACCGGGAGGAGGATATCGTTTCTGCTGAATGTGTGGATTTAAATGATGGAGCGACTCAGATTGTTTTTTCATTGTCAGGGCAGCAGTTGAAGGAAAAGCGTGATCAGGCGCTTGACCTTATAGAACCGGCTGGTATGGAGGAGCAGGACGATACGGAACAGATGGATAAAATGTCCGTCTATTATGAACAGTACCAGAAAACAGGCTATCAGAATGAGCAGATTGCGTATACCATTAATAAATCCGGGGTTCTGACAGGAATGGAATACAGTTTTGATGTGAAACGGCCTAAAGTTGTGATAAAAGGCGGCGAGCAGAAACTTGAAGGGGAAGAGGAATATGCAATGGGAGTAAAGATCAAGGTACTTTCCTATAACCAGGCGAATATTCCGAAGGTGATAAGAAAGTGTGCGGCAGATGCCGGATATGACAGGTAAAGACAGATATGGATATCGCTGATTTTTATTTATGACAGGAGAATGCACATTTTAATGTTGGAAATAGCAGAGGGATTTACTTGTTGAAAAGAGTGCAATGTTAACTTTATAAAAACAAAAAGTTGACATTACACTCTTTTTTAATTAATATTGTTAACTATAAGAACTATGGAGGTTAACAAAAATGAAAACAAAGGGCGTAATTTACTGTGGATTATTCACGGCACTCATTGCAGTGGGGGCATTTATCAAGATTCCGATACCGGTCGTGCCATTTACCCTGCAATATCTGTTTACGATGCTGGCGGGGCTTTTGCTTGGATCAAGGCTTGGAACGCTGTCAGTACTATCGTATATGCTGCTTGGATTAGCGGGGCTTCCGATTTTTTCAGAGGGCGGCGGACTGTGGTATGTGTTTAAGCCGAGTTTTGGATATATTATCGGATTTGCAGTGGGAACATTTGTGACTGGCTGGATTGCGGAACATATGGAAAAAAAGACCGTAGCACGGTATTTGCTGGCAAATCTGGCAGGACTGTTTTTTGTGTATGCGATCGGTATGATTTATTACTATATTATTTGTAATTTTGTGATCGATACGCCAATTGCGGTAGGACCATTATTCTTATACTGCTTTGTTCTGGCAGTGCCGGGGGACATTGCTTTAAGCTTTTTAGGGGCAGTGGTGGCAAAGCGTGTCAGACCGGTGCTTGGCTATGAGGCAGTGCGGGCAAGATCGTAAAGACGTTGGGTAGATAATGGTTTATGAGATACAAATACAGGGATCTGCGTTGAAATGATGCGCAGGATAAGACAGATAAGCGGGAGAAAAAGAAATGAATGCACTTACATTAGCGGAAGAAATTATTAACGGAAGAAGGATCACAAGGGAGGATGACCTGTCATTTTTCCTGACCTGTGACCTTGAGGAGCTCTGTGAGGGAGCAGATAAGATCCGGGAAGCGCGGATCGGGGATAAAGTAGATTTGTGTTCGATCATCAACGGGCGCAGCGGAAGATGCCCGGAGGACTGTAAATACTGTGCACAGTCGGCACATCATCATACGAACTGTGAGGAATACGATTTCCTTCCGGAGGAAGAGATTCTGGCAGCATGCAAAATGAATGAGAGAGAGGGCGTTGATCGTTTTTCCATCGTTACGGCGGGAAGAGCGCTGACGGGAGAGGAGTTTGATAAGGCAATCCATGCATATGAGACAATGAAAAGAGAATGTAAAATTGATCTCTGCGCCTCCATGGGATTCCTTTCTGCAGAACAGCTGCACAGACTGCACGAGGCAGGTGTTACCAGTTATCATCATAATATTGAGACCTCCAGACGCAATTTTCCAAATATCTGCACGACACATACTTATGACATGAAGATTGAAACCTTAAAAAAGGTAAAAGCAGAGGGAATGTGCGCCTGCTCCGGTGGAATCATCGGCATGGGTGAGACGTGGGAGGACAGGCTGGATATGGCGATCAGCCTCGCAGAACTTGGAATTGACTCGATTCCGATCAATGCGCTGATGCCGATTCCGGGAACTCCGTTAGAACATCTGCCGCGACTGTCGGAAGCGGATATTTTGCGTACGATCGCATTTTTCCGCTATATCAACCCGGATGCAAATATCCGTCTTGCAGCGGGAAGAGCGCTTCTGACAAACGATGGGGAGATTGCATTTCAGGCAGGAGCATCTGCATCCATTACCGGAAACATGCTGACAACGGTGGCATGCGCAACAATCCGCAGCGACAGACGGCTGTTAGAAGATTTAGGTCGTGATGTGACACCGGAGTACTGGAAAGAAGAAAAGTTAGAGGCATAGTAAGAAACGTCATCTGGAAAAGAAATGTCCAGGTTATGTGGAAGCAATGAATACAGAAAAGAGGATGGATATGAGCAAAGCTTTATTTATCACGGGAACCGGGACGGATATCGGAAAAACTTATGTGACCGGGCTGATCGTAAAAAAGCTGGCAGAAGAGGGAAAGTCAGCGGCATATTATAAAGCGGCAATGAGTGGAAATGACCGCAGGGCGGATGGATCGCTGATTCCGGGAGATGCCCTGTTTGTGCAGCAAATGTCTGGTATTACACAGTCGCTTGAGGAAATGTGTCCGTATGTATATGAACACGCATATTCGCCGCATCTTGCCTCACGGATCGAGGGACATCCGGTGGAGATGGATGTGGTCAGAGATGGCTACAAGGCTGTATGTGATAAATATGATTATGTGACCGTGGAGGGCAGCGGTGGTATTTTATGCCCGATCTGCTTTGATGAGGCGAAGATCCAGTTAGAGGACGTAGTATCGGAACTTGGACTTTCCAGTATCCTGATTGCGGACGCCGGACTTGGTACGATCAACAGTGTGGTGCTGACGGCAGAATACATGAAAGCACATCATTTGCCGTTAAAAGGAATGATATTTAACCATTATCATCCGGGTAATGTGATGGAGGACGATAACATTTTCATGTGCGAATATATGACCGGACTGCCGACACTTGCGAAGGTACAGGACGGGGACACGGAGCTTAAGATGGACGTGGAAACGCTTGTGGGATTATATGAGTAGAAAAGAGGAGTAAAAATATGATCTGGTATCCTTATGAACAGATGAAAACAATACGGGAACCTTATAAAATTTTAGATGCCAAGGGTGTTTATCTTTACACAAAAGATCAGAAGCTGATCGATTCGGTATCGTCCTGGTGGTGCATGATCCACGGCTATAAACACCCGGAACTGACGGCTGCCATCAAAGAGCAGGCGGATCATTTCTGCCATGTCATGCTTGGCGGACTGACACATGAGCCGGTGCAGAAGCTTTCGGATAAATTACAGGAGTATTTACCGGGAGATTTGGATTACTGCTTTTTTTCGGATTCCGGAAGTGTTGCTGTGGAAGTCTCCTTAAAGATGGCATTACAGTACAATACAAATCAGGGCAGAAAACGTCCGCTTGTGCTTGCATTAGAGCATGCTTATCACGGGGATACGTTTAAAGCGATGGAAGTAGGGGATGATGAGGATTATCATTTCGCATTTGAAGAAAAAACGGGTGTGATCCATATCCCGACCGAAATCCCGGCACTGGAGAAGGCATTTGAAAAATATCATGATGAATTGAACTGTTTTATCGTGGAACCGCTGCTGCAGGGCGCAGGCGGAATGCGGATGTATGATATTTCTTTCCTGAAACGCGCACGCGAATTGTGTGATGCGTATGATGTACTTTTGATCTTTGATGAGGTTGCAACGGGATTTGGAAGAACCGGTAACCGTTTCGTTGCCGATCTGGTTCTGCCGGATATCTTAGTCCTCGGAAAGGCATTGACCGGAGGTTATATCGGTCATGCTGTGACAGTGGCAAATCATAAGGTATTTGATGCATTTTACAGTGATAATGACCGCCACGCACTGATGCACGGACCGACATTTATGGGAAATGCACTTGCCTGTGCCGTGGCACTCAAAGGAATCGAAATTTTTGAGCGGGAAGATTATATGGGGAAGATCAAACGCATCGAAGAAATCTCACACCGTGAGATGGACGGATTTACGGATCCAAGGATCAAAGAAGTGCGTGTGATGGGTGGGTGCACCTGTGTGGAGGTGTTCGATGGAGCAGTCCTTGAGGGATTCCAGCAGTTTGCGTACGAAAGGGGCGTATTCTGCCGTCCGTTCTTGAAGTACATGTATTCCATGGTTCCTTATATTATAGAGGAAGAGGAACTGGTACAGATCTTTGATGTGATGAAAGAGTGGTTTCGCAGAGGTTAAAGCAGGTACTTGACATTAGACAGACAACTGTTAACATAGAATTAATCACTGTATGAAAAGTCTGCATGACAAGGAGAGAAAGCTATGTTAACAGCACTGTTTATTATTTTAATGTTTGCCGTATTCGGCAAGTTGATCCTGTTTGCATTCAAGGCATCCTGGGGAATCTTAAAAGTTTTACTTACAATTATTATCTTTCCGTTGTTTTTGATCGGATTGTTTTTCTCAGGACTGGTTTATATTGCGCTGATACTGCTTGTGATCGCGGGAATTGTGTCGGTGGTCAAATCGTTGACGTAAAAATTATAATAGCGGATGTTCGGCACATGCTGCCAGACGTTCATAGCGTCTGTCGACTTCCGCCTGAATCTGGTCTGCAACCAATTTATACTCTTCGGTGGCAAGATGTTTCGTGCGCCCCATCATGGAAAACCATTCCGTGACGGGGATTTTTTTATGCGATTTTTTGGGGTCATAACTTAGTGATGTAATACCGCGTTCAATCTCATAGAGCGGAAAATAGCAGCAGTCTACGGCGGCAGCAATAACTTTTCGTTCCGTGTCCGGACGGTCATTCCAGTTGAGCGGGCAGGCGGAGAGCGCTTTTACATAGGCAGTGCCGAATTCCCTTGCATAGGCAGCTGCTTTTGCAGCCTTTTTGATAAAATCATTCGGGTTCGACTCTGCGACGGTTGCCACGTAGGGGAGATGGGACGCGGCCATGATCTGGGGCATGTCTTTGTGGAAAAAGGTCTTTCCGTACTGTGTTTTTCCGAGGTGGGAGGTGGAGCTTTTCGCACCCATCGGGGTAGAGTAGGAAAGCTGGTAGCCGGTGTTCATATATCCGCCGTTGTCATATTCAAATAAGAGCAGATGATGTCCGCGCAGTGCCGTTCCGAGTGCCGAACCCATGCCGATATCCATACCGCCGTCACCGCTTGCCATGATAAATGTAATTTCGCCTTTGGGATATTCCCCGCGCCTTTGCCGTTCCTCAAATACTTCCACCAGACCGCTTAATGTAGCAGCGCCGTTTTGAAACAGGTTGTGGATATATGGGATGCGGAATGCTGTTTTAGGATATGCAGTGGTTGTCACCATGCCACATCCGGTCTGGAACAGAAAAACCACATTTCCTTCGATCCCTTTTAACAGCAGATTCAGGTTGACCGGTATACCGCAGCCGGGGCAGGTTCCGATTCCCGGGGCAATCCGTTTTGGCATGGCAGTTGCATCTTTGATCAGTCCACCGGTTACGGTCATTTTTCCTGTCGAAGGATCCAAGGTGCAGGTTGTGACGCCGGGGGACTGGCGCTCTTTGGTAAGTGGCGCATAATACTGTGGCTGTGGGTGATTCTCCGTTGTGCCCGGTGTGATTCCATAGTAATCAAAAGTTTTTGCGTCAGGCATAAGCCCTTCGCGAAACAGCGCAACCGCATCCGCCACAAAGAAATCCTTACCGCCGAGTCCGTAAATGCGGGTCAGTACCCGGATCGGGTGAGTGGAACCTGTGCTGTACTGCAGGGCGGCACGCAGTTCTAAGGACATATTTCCGCCGCCGGCACCATAGCTGTCCTGACGGTCAGCGGCAACGATCGTCTGTGCATGGATACAGAGATGGCGTAATTCGTCACATGGAAATGGACGAAGCACATTTAATGTGACAACACCTGCGCGGATGCCTTCTTTGCGCAGCTTATCGGCGGCAACTGCAGCGGTGTGAAAAGAGGAACCGAGCAGAAAAAGGATAATATCTGCATCTTCATACAGATATCCGCGGCAAAAAGTATGCATTCTGCCGGAGAGAGAGGCAAACTCGTCAAACAGCACGGGAAGTTTTTTTCGTGCTTCTTCCATGGCGAGGGAAAGCTGGTATTTGTTGTTGATGATGTCCGGTTCATTCATATAGGAGCCGACAGAGATCGGATGATTCAGATCGAGTACACTGTAAAAATGATTTTCTCCGGTAGATTCATTTCCTGCAAATGCGGAAACTTCGGGATTGTCACAGGAGAGTTTTTTCCCGATAAAGTGCTGCACGGTCTCATTTTCGGAAAAGACCATGCATTTTTGTTTCTGATGGCTGGTAAAAAAGCCGTCAAAGGCAACTGCGACCGGGAGGTTCACTTTTTCGGCGAGTTTTAAGGCAATCAGATTGAAGTCATAGACCATCTGCGGGTCATCCGCAAATAAAATAATCCAGCCGGTATTTAAAAGATACATGATATCGCTGTGGTCACCTTTGATACACAAGGGACCGGAGACGGTGCGGCAGGCGACATTCATGACCATCGGCATGCGTGTGCCGGATTGAACCGGAAACTGCTCTAAGGCGTAGAGCAGACCGTTGGCGCTGGTGGAATTAAAAACACGCCCGCCACCCGCCGAGGCACCATAACAGATGCCTGCGGCACTGTGTTCTCCTTCGGCGGCAATCAGCCGGATATCATGTTCTCCTTCTGCACCTGAAAGATCAAGATTTTCCGCAATCTGTGTGGAGGGTGTGATCGGATAATATCCCATGATGTGATAATTGATCTGCTTTGCGGCATAAGCGGCAAGCTCATTTCCACTTTCGTAGAGTTCGCGCTGGGCAGCAGTTTTCTTTACGAAAGATTGTGATTTTTGTTGTGGCTGCTGATCCGGTACCGGAAAAGATTGTGTTGTTGATTTCTGTTGATCCGACATTATACGATACCTCCGTCAATACGTTTTTCATCAAGATAAGAATCACTGGTGATCCAGGAATTTGCGCCGGTCTTCTGATAACCGATAGAATCGGGCAGGAGATCCTGATCCGGCATGGAATGCGGCTTGTCCGGGTAATCTTTTTCTTCCGCCTTTACAAGAGCGTGAGTCGGACAGACATCCACACAGCGCAGACAGCCTTTGCAGTGTCTGTAATCCAGTCCTTGATTGACCATTGCCTCTTTTTCCTTATAAATTCCCGGTGCAAACTGAAATACCATATCCGGGCAGGTAGAATCACAGAGACCACAGTTGATACACCGTTCCTGCAAAAAAAGAGGAATGTAACCTTCGCGGGAGGGGGAGAGGTCATTTGATACCGTGCTGCCGGGACGCGTGTTGATTCCGCCGATCGGGGCATTCTGATAGCCCCAGATATAAGTTTCCTTTGCAAGGGAAGGGGAAGCAGTTTTGTTCGGAATCATGTAGGAAGTATGGTCATACCCCATTTTTAAACCAAGCAGATTTGCTTCGATCAGCGCCGGATACTTTTTCCCAATGGTGTTTTTGCAGAGAGCTTCAATGGAATCCATCGGGATAAAAGGACAGGCTTTGGCGATTGCACCGAGCATAACCATATTGATGCGGGATTTGGATTCCATGGCAATGGAAAGCGCATCCAGACAATATAGTGTTCCGGTTGGAATATTGTATTTTTCTGCCGCTTCATCGCAGGATAAAGGTGTATTTAGAACAATCTTTGTATCGGCGGAAATTCCGTCTAACACCGGGTAGGTACCGATCAATCCTTCATGAAAAATGCCAAGTACATGCGGTTTTAAGACCGGACTGTTGATGCGCAGTGGATGGGAAGCGGGACTCCAGCGGATATAGGATTTTACCGGCGAACCGCGTTTTTCCGATCCGTAGCTGGAAAAACTTAAGGAATTTAAGGAAAGATATAAGGCACCGAGTTCGCCGAGCATTTTTCCGCAGAGGTTTGCGCCGAGACCACCGATGCTTTCTAAGCGTATTTCAAAATAACCGTATTCATTTGTGACCGGAAGTGTAACTGGGGTGTACATAATATGCTCCATTCTGTATAAGTTTTATCCTGCATAGCAACTGTGAGTGTAAATTGCTATGTATCTGTTGTATAGTGTGTGCAGAAGCAGACGAATCATGCGTGTTTTTTGTTTACATCCGGGAGAAAAGTGATTAGAATAGATAGGTAGGTTTTATGGGTGGTGTTATATATGAAAGAGAAGATCATTGTATTTGTAAAAAAAGAAACAGTATTGGTTGTTGCAGCCATTTTAGCGGTAATGTCCGCTTTTTTTGTGCATCCGGATCAGGCATATATAGATTATATTGATTTTCGTGTGCTTGGAATTCTGCTGTCTCTTATGATTATTATGGCTGGTGTGCAGAATAACGGAATTTTTGATGAGATCGGGCAGCAGCTTCTTGCGCATACAAAAAATACGGCGCAGCTGGCATTTGTGCTTGTTTTTTTGTGTTTCTTTTCAAGTATGGTCATTACCAATGATGTTGCGCTTTTAACATTTGTGCCATTTGCACTTCTTACGCTGCAAAAATGCAGGCAGGAGCGTCTTATGGTTCCGGTCATTGTGCTTCAGACCATAGCGGCAAATCTTGGAAGTATGCTGACTCCGATTGGAAATCCGCAGAATTTGTATCTATATAATCTCTCAGAAATGAATGTTGGGGAGTTTCTTGTATTTATGCTTCCATATACCGTTGTTTCCGGCGTATTACTGGCTCTGACCATTTTTGTCTTAAGTGCAAGGAAAAGAAAAATCAGATTGACAGACTGCCATTTTTCAGAAGAAAAAAAGAAAATGAACAAAAAGCTGACAAGCATGTATGCGGTTTTATTTCTTATGGCGCTTTTGGTTGTGGCAAGGATCCTGCCATATTATATTTTGCTTGCGGCGGTGGTTGTGTCAGTGTTTTTATCAGACAGAAAGGTGCTTTGGCAGGTGGATTACTGCCTGCTCTTTACATTTATCGCTTTCTTTATTTTTACAGGAAATATCGGACGGCTGCCGGCATTTCAGGAAGTACTGCATTCACTGGTTAACGGAAGGGAACTTCTGGTGGGAATTGCGGCAAGCCAGGTGATCAGCAATGTCCCTGCGGCGTTGTTATTGTCTGGTTTTTCGGGTGATCTGGGGCAGCTTTTGCTAGGTGTAAATTTAGGAGGACTTGGCACACTGATTGCTTCTATGGCGAGCCTGATCTCCTATAAAATATATGCGCATAATTATAACCGCACGAAGGGGTATTATCTGTTGTGGTTTCATCTGGCAAATATCATCTTTCTCGCGGTGCTTGTGCTGCTTGCACTGGGAATGCGGTAAAATGGGAATGGTGATTCGTGTGAAAAATAAGATTTTTACACGCAAGAATGGAGAATAAAATGCAGGAAAAACAGTTAGATAAAGAAAGTATGAAGGGAACCATTTATGTGCTGCTTTCTGCAGTATGTTTCAGCACAGGAGGTGTTTTGATAAAGTCGATTCCGTGGAGTTCCATCACGATCCAGGGAATCCGCAGTATTTTTTCATTTATGCTGATTGCCTCCTATATGGCAATTACAAAGCGAAAATTTGTATGGAATAAGACAGTGCTGTTCGGCGCGGTCTGCAATACGGTCATGGCATTAACATTTGTTTCTGCAACAAAGATGACAACAGCGGCAAATGCAATCGTGCTTCAGTTTACCGAACCGATCTTTGTGATTTTGCTGATGTGGGCATTATATAAAAAGAAACCGAAAAAGGCAGCAGTGATTGCGTGTGCGGTTGTGTTTGCCGGTATCTTGTGTTTCTTTTTTGATTCCCTAAGTGCCGGCGGAATGGCAGGAAATCTGCTTGCCGTATTTTCGGGATTTACCTATGCGTTAGTCATGATGATGAAAGGCTTTCCCGGATCTGATTTTGAGTCATCGCTGCTGGCATCCCATGTCATCAGTCTCTGTATCGGACTGCCATCATTTTTAGGGGAGACCGATCATTCCCCAAAGGCATGGATCTGTATTATCTTACTTGGCATAATCCAGTTTGGCTGTTCCTACATCTTTTTATCGAGAGGATTAGATCGTGTTTCACCAATCACGGCATCCTTAACTTCTACATTAGAGCCGATCTTAAATCCGATTTTGGTTGCGATCTTCTGCGGGGAAACGATCGGACGCACGGCAGTCGTTGGCGCAGTGCTTGTGATCGGGGCAGCGGCATGCTATAACGTTTACGAGGCGGCGCATAAAGATTAAAGTAAGGAGATGTTGAGGTCAAATAGTGCGATCCAGTTTACCGATTGACAAATTTTACAAAGCCGTGCCTATTTTGTTTCGTTGTACGAAAATAAGAAAAACTAAGTATGCCTGATTTAGGTTATCTCAGAGTGACGTGTGCGTCCTAAATGTGCCATCCGGGCACATTAGGACTTGTGCTGCCGTCCGTGGCAGCACAACACTGTGCGTGAACAGGCATACTAAGATTTTCTAATTTTCTACCAAAGTCACAAAAACCATTCTCAGCTTTGCGCGATTTACCACCCCCGGACCGCTACTGCCACAAACTACTGATCCTCTTTTTCCTAACACCCCACAGTATCCCCACCCACAAAAGAAAAAATACGTTTATTTTGCCAAATCCCCGATTTTGTGTTATCATACCAAATAGCTATGTGTAAACGGAAATTTACTCTATGGTGCACAGTCTGACAGCAGATATCAGGCTTGCGTCTGAACAGTAACCATGGAGAAGCAGCACAGAAATGGAGAGTTTGTATGAAGTGGAATAAATATACAATAGAAACGACAACTGCAGCGGAAGATTACATGAGTTCCATGCTGGCAGATTTAGGAATTGAAGGAGTCGAGATCGAGGATAATATTCCTCTGTCCAAAGAAGACCAGGCAGACATGTTCATTGACTTTCTGCCGGAACTTCCACCGGACGATGGTGTGAGCCATGTCAGCTTTTACTTAGAGGATAATGGAGAGGACTACACGGAATTATTAAAGCAGGTAAAAATTGCACTCGAAGAACTCCGCAAGATCGTGGATGTCGGAAGCGGTGTGATCACTTCTGACCAGACGGAAGATCTTGACTGGATCAATAACTGGAAGAAATTTTTCAGTTCATTTTACATCGAGGATATTTTAATCAAACCGACCTGGGAAGAATTAAAAGAAGAGGATAAGGACAAATTCTTAATTGAGATCGATCCTGGTGTTTCTTTTGGAACCGGAAAACATGAGACAACACAGTTATGTATCCGTCAGCTTTTAAAATATATCCGTGGCAATGCAGAGTATACGCCGGAAAATAAAACACCGAAAGTATTAGATGTCGGCTGTGGAAGCGGAATCCTCTCCATTGTGGCATTAAAACTTGGCGCATCTGAGGTCGTTGGAACAGACCTTGACCCGGATTGCATGACTTCCACCCATGAGAATTTTGAAGTTAACCACTTAGACAGCAAACTTGGAACATTTTATGTCGGCAATCTGATCGATGACGTAGAACTGCAGGAAAAAGTCGGTACCGAGGAGTATGATATTGTTGTGGCAAACATCCTTGCAGATGTCATTATTCCGATGGCTCCGGTCATTCCGGCACGCTTAAAAAAAGGCGGTTACTTTATCACTTCCGGTATCATTGATTTCAAGGAAGATCAGGTAAAAGAGGCGATTGAAAAAGCAGGTCTTACTGTAGTTGAGATCAATCATCAGGGCGAGTGGGTCAATATTACTGCCCAGAAGAGATAAAGAGTGTGGGCAGTAGCAATGAACAGAAGGGCATGAGAAAAAATGTATCAGTTTTTTGTGGAGAGTGGACAGATCGGGAAAGATTCTGTGATGATCGAGGGCAGTGATGTCAATCATATCAAAAATGTATTGCGTATGAAGCCGGGAGAAAAGATCCGCATCAGCGGACCAGCAGGGGAAAATTATTTTTGTGAAATCGCAGAAATTGAGGATTCCTTTGTGCGTGCATCAATTTTAGAAAAAGATGAGAAGGGAACCGAACTGCCGAACCGGATCTATCTTTTTCAGGGACTGCCCAAAAATGACAAGATGGAACTGATCGTCCAAAAAGCGGTTGAACTTGGAGTGTATGAGATCATTCCGGTTGCGATGAAAAACTGTGTGGTAAAACTGGATGCAAAAAAAGTGGCGGCAAAGACAGCACGATGGCAGGGAATTGCGGAAAGTGCAGCAAAACAGTCAAAACGCAGTCTGATTCCGAAAGTCACAGAGCCGATGAGCTATAAAGAAGCAGTTGCATATGCTGAAACGTTAGATCAAAAGCTCGTTCCATATGAAAATGAGCGTGGTATGGCAGCGACAAAAGAAGCGGTAGAAGCGATCAGACCGGGAGAGTCCATCGGTATTTTTATCGGACCGGAAGGCGGTTTCGCACCGGAGGAGATTGCAATGGTAAAAGACGAAATGAAACTGATCTCACTTGGCAGCCGCATCCTTCGCACCGAGACGGCAGGATTTACGACACTTGCGATCCTGATGTATCATATCGAAACGTCGTGCTCGGAAAAATCCGTTTGGTCTGACGAAAATTAACAGCTCAGAGGATATTATTTTTTAACAGAACAGGAGTAACAAAAATGCAGGCATATCTGGATAATTCAGCAACGACACGCTGCAGTGAACGTGCGAAAGATCTGATGGTAAAAGTGTTGATGGAGGATTATGGAAACCCATCCTCACTTCATACGATGGGAGTTATAGCGGAACGCTATATCAAAGAGGCAAAAGAGCGGATCGCAAAAACCTTAAAGGCAGATGAAAAGGAAATCCTTTTTACCTCAGGCGGCACGGAGTCTAATAATATGGCACTGATCGGAACAGCCCTTGCAAATAAACGTGCGGGAAATCATATCATCACGACATCGATTGAGCATGCATCTGTACTTTCACCGCTGGCATATTTAGAAGAACAGGGATTTCGTGTGACCTATCTTTCCGTAGATGAAAACGGACAGATCTCATTGAATGAACTTCGCGATGCAGTCTGTGAAGATACGATCCTTGTTTCAATGATGATGGTCAATAATGAGATCGGCGCAGTAGAACCAATTGCGGAGACTGCGAAAATCGTAAAAGAAAAGAACGCAAATACGATCTTTCATGTGGATGCGATCCAGGCATATGGAAAATACCGTATCTGCCCGAAAAAACTTGGGATAGACCTTCTTTCTGTCAGTGGTCACAAGATCCATGCTCCGAAGGGAACCGGATTTTTATATATCAAAGACAAGACAAAGATCAAACCGATCATTTACGGTGGCGGTCAGCAGAAAGGTATGCGTTCCGGCACGGAGAATGTTCCGGGAGTGGCTGCACTTGGTGAGGCGGCAATGGAGATTTACGAGGATTTTGATACAAAAATTGCCCATATGTATGCGCTGAAGAAGCATTTTATTGAGGAAGTAACAAAGATTGAGGGTGTAAAGATCAACGGAAAGACAGGGGAAGATTCCGCACCACAGATCGTCAGTGTCACGATTCAGGGGGTAAGAAGTGAGGTTATGCTGCACTCGCTGGAGGAAAAAGAGATCTACGTTTCTGCGGGAAGTGCCTGCTCGTCGAATAGACCGGCGCCGAGTAAAACATTGCAGGGAATCGGACTGAAAAAAGCAGATTTAGAGGGAACAATCCGTTTTAGTTTCTGTGTTAACACTACAGAAGAAGAAATTGACTATGCAATTACACAGTTAAAAGAGATCATCCCGTTCCGTAGAAAATTTACCAGACATTGATCGTAAAGGATAGAAAGGAAAAGATATGTACAAAGCATTTTTGATAAAATATGCAGAAATTGCAATTAAAGGAAAAAACCGTTATCTGTTTGAAGATGCGTTAGTCAGCCAGATGAACCATGCGTTAAAGAAAGTAGATGGAACATTCCGCATCCGCAAGGAGCAGGGAAGAATCTATATCGAGATGGATGGCGAATATGATTATGACGAGGCAGTGGAGGCATTGAAATGCGTATTTGGTATCGTCGGAATCTGTCCGGTCGTCATTTTAGAGGACGAGGGATTTGACAAATTAGCAGAAGAAGTGATCCATCATATCGATGAGGCTTATCAGGACAAACATTTCACCTTCAAGGTAAATGCGAGAAGAGCGCGCAAAAACTATCCGCTTGAGTCCATGGAGATCAATGCACAGCTTGGAGAGCGCATTTTAAATGCATTTCCGGAGACACGCGTGGATGTGCACAAACCGGAAGTTGTAATTAATGTGGAGATCCGTAATCAGATCAATGTATATTCAACGGTCATTCCAGGACCCGGCGGTATGCCGGTCGGCACAAACGGAAAGGCAATGTTACTGCTTTCCGGTGGAATCGACAGCCCGGTTGCAGGCTACATGATCGCAAAACGAGGTGTGACGATCGATGCGACTTATTTCCATGCACCGCCTTATACATCGGAACGTGCAAAACAAAAAGTTGTGGATCTTGCAAAGAAAGTTGCAAGATATTCCGGACCAATTAAACTTCATGTTGTTAATTTTACCGATATTCAGTTATATATTTATGAAAAATGCCCGCATGAGGAACTTACGATTATCATGCGTCGCTATATGATGAAAATTGCAGAGCATTTTGCAAAAGAAGGCAAGTGTCTTGGAATGATTACGGGAGAGAGTATTGGACAGGTAGCAAGTCAGACAATGCAGTCTCTTGCAGTTACCAATGAGGTCTGCGAGATGCCGGTATATCGTCCTCTGATTGCCATGGACAAGCAGGACATTGTATCAATTGCAGAAAAAATTGATACGTATGAGACTTCCATTTTACCATACGAAGATTGTTGCACAATCTTTGTGGCAAAGCATCCGGTTACAAAGCCAAACTTGACTTATATCAAAAAATCAGAGCGCAAGCTGGAAGAAAAAATAGATGAATTAATGCAGACTGCTATCGACACAACGGAAACAATTATGGTAGATGCTGAGTAAAACAAAAGGAAGACCCATTCGGGTCTTCCCTGTTTTGTTCACAATCGTTTTATTATGTCATAAATTACCCAATGATGTATGGCTTAAGTGCCTCAAGTACTTCGTCGAGATTGGTCTCTGTATGGATTGCTAAATCGATTGGTTTGGATAAATCTAAACTGAAAATACCCATGATTGATTTTGCATCGATAACATATCTACCAGAGATTAAATCGAAGTCATACTCGAACTGAGAAATTGCGTTGACAAATGATTTTACTTTTCCGATGGAATTTAATGAAATTTGTACTGTTTTCATAATGAAAACCTCCTTAAACTATTCATGTTTTTCTATCTTTGATAGTAATATTTTTCCATGGAAAAGTCAAGAAATGTATTAAGTTTTCCGGCAGGAAACTTAATATACAGCGTCAGCCCATTTGCCAAAGGCAAATGATGCATGGGCTGAATGAAGTTTTTTATATAAGGAGTAGAAATGAAAAAAGCAGCATTACACAATCTGGGATGTAAAGTAAATGCATACGAGACAGAAGCGATGCAGCAGATGCTTGAAGATGCAGGGTATGAGATCGTACCTTTTTCGGAAGTCGCAGATGTATATGTAATTAACACCTGTTCGGTGACGAACATGGCAGACCGCAAATCTCGTCAGATGCTTCATCACGCCAAAAAAATGAATCCGCAGGCTGCGGTTGTTGCGGCAGGGTGTTATGTGCAGACAAAAGAAGAAGAGGCAAAGCTGGATGATGCAATCGATATTTTGATCGGAAATAATCAGAAAGCAGAATTGGTAGGACGTCTTGACGAATATTTTGCCAAAACAGAAAGGGTTACCAGCAAACAGGAAGAAAAAGTTGAGGCTGTGGTTGATATCAACCACATACATCAGGATTTTGAAGAACTTGGACTGAAACAGACGGCAGAGCATACGAGAGCTTTTGTAAAGGTGCAGGACGGATGCAATCAGTTTTGTAGTTATTGTATTATCCCTTACGCCCGGGGAAGAGTCAGAAGCCGTGGAATTGAGAGTGTTTTAAAGGAGATCAGAGGACTGGCAGAAAAAGGATATCAGGAAGTAGTACTTACCGGAATCCATTTAAGCTCTTATGGTGTAGACTGTGATAACAATCTGCTTCATCTCATACAGGAAGTTCACAAGATTGATGGAATTAGAAGAATCCGTCTGGGTTCGTTAGAACCTAAAATTGTGACAGAAGAGTTT